>ENA-OQMZ01000535-OQMZ01000535.1-human-gut-metagenome-genome-assembly--contig:-NODE-535-length-15945-cov-3.549753_pt1 | contig 15945 bp, 12 predicted proteins | sample MGYA00242621_ERZ504862 | MGnify/ENA primary metagenome ERZ504862 (study PRJEB26092, sample SAMD00036393) | human gut metagenome | host: Homo sapiens | study: EMG produced TPA metagenomics assembly of... | reverse complement strand
CCGTAAAGTGATTGAAGATTGCAAATCTGCTAAAAATCCAAAACGCATACCGGACCAAACAATCAAGCAGAATACCAACTCCACGATTCACTAAAAAAAGAGCTTCAGGATCTCGGTGTTACCAAAATCCCAAGCTCTAATAAAATCCAGAAGCGGATAGAAAATCTTGAATCTGAACAGGCTGCTACTGTCCGTGAAAAGCAGGAATTACAGAAAAAGCAGAAGACACTGGATATCATCAGACAGAATTTCACAGCACTGCTTAATTCTCCTGAGATCAGTTCAGACTTACTTCCAGCAAAACGGGAACCTATTTCTGTCACAAGAGATAAATAAGATTGCACTGGCAACTCACTCATTTTCTTTCAAATCTTCCCATGGTTTAAAACCCATTTTCTCCCAGGTGACGCCATACGGTGCACCTCCGGAGGTATTTACCTTTATATGATGCCAGTTGTATAACGAAACGAAAAGACCGGGATTTCCCGATCTTCTCATATTATTTATGGACTTTTCTTTTACAAATACTAAATATGACTAAGGATATTCCCATTAAAGAAAGCCACATAATTACATTCGTATCATCTCCCGTTTTTACATTTGAAGTATGACTGCTATTATCACCCGATGGTTCTTCTGAAACTGGTGGCGTATTCGTAGTAATTGGTGGTATCGATTCATTTTTAAATTTAGGTTCTGCCGTTACATTCCAAATTATCTGATCATCATAATTACCTGGAACTGTTATGATAAAAGGTTCGCTTTGATATACTTGATTGCTAATTTGTGTTTTTTGTGTCTGGACAAAAAGATACACTCCTTTTTCCAGATCTCTGTACATGACTTCTCCGTCTGAATTGGTTTTTCCGGGCATTCCTTTGATGTTGTTATCCTGTACATATTTTTCCAGTTTTTTTGCAGCTTCTGCCTGAGCGGAAGAATCATCAAAATCAAATATGACTCCAGACTTTACAAACTCACTCACTAATGCCCATGAATTATTTTTATATGTTCCAACCTGATACATCGTAAATTCAGTATTACTTAGCTTATATACCGTGGTCTCATCTTCAACAGTTGCTTTTAATAATATACTTCCCAGATCATTCGCAGACACAGGTAACGGAATGAGGAGTAAAAGCATACACATCACACTGGCCATACACATATATATTCGCTTACGTTTAATTATTCTGCTCATGTTTTTTCTCCTTCCTGCGTTTATGATATTTAATGCTCACCCATATGATGATGAAAGCAATAATTCCACCAATCAATAGAATCAAATTGAATGGAATTGTACGCTGAAGACCAACTTCCTCATCTATCTTCTGTGCCTCTTCATACGGAATTCTAGTGCCACGTACAAGCAGTCTGTGCGTGTTAACCGCATAAGGAGTGCATGTGACCAGTGTTACATAATCCTTCCCTTTTCAATCTGTAAAGAATCTGTATCTGATGGCAATACTGTCAGAATCTGATCCACCTGATAGGCAAAGGTATGATGAAGAACTTTAATATAAAATACATCTCCAACCTCCATTTTGTTCAGGTCGGTGAATATCTTGGCATTTGCAAGTCCACGGTGTCCGGATAATACCGCATGACAGCTCTCACCGCCTACCGGAAGCGAGGTGTTTTTCAGATGTCCTACACCTGACTGCAGTACTTTTTCGGATGTTCCATGATAAACCGGAAGAACAACATCAAGCTTTGGAATATCAATATATCCCATCATTCCAGTATCATCAATTTTCAAAAGTTTGTTATACTCATTATCTTCTGTCTGGTTTTCATTGCTTTCTGAAAATGGATCTGCTATGGAACCAATTCCAATCAGGCTTTCATTGTATTCCTGTGCCTGCTTGATCATGCATTTTCCTGATCTTCCGACAGATGAGAAACTTCCTGTTCATAATCTGTAGCAATGGTTGTGCTGTTCATCTGATTGATATAATTGCTCACCACCGGATACAGGATTAAAGAAAATGCCAGTAGATATCCGATTCCTCTTAGTATTTTCACTACTTTCTTCATAATATCCTTCACCTTTTCGTCTGTTTCTTCTGAAATACTCAGTTTACACTGAACATTTCAGAAAAAGCAGACATCCTCCGGTACAATACCGGGAAGATGAACTGTCTTTTTATCCATTCTTAAACTTCAGAATGTCTTAGTTTTTTGCTTTCTTTTTACCAAAAGCTTTGCTTGCTGTTAATACACCGAAAAGAACGATACCAGCCAGTGTTACCATAAGGGCACCCTTGCTACCAGTAGATGGAAGCTGTGCACCTGTTTTGTTTTCTACAGGTACTTCTGGAGAAGTTGTTGTATCTTTAATTTCTGTACCTGTTGTTGTAGTTCCATTGTATGTGTAATCAACTGAATAGCTTGTCAGTTTTCCGGTTTTTGGATCATAGTTTGCTTTAATCTCAACCTTTATGTCGCTGAGAAGTTTATTGTATCCTTCTGGAGCTTTTGTCTCTCTTAAGTAGTAAGTTCCGGCATCAAGACCTTTTACAAGAACTTTACCGTTATTACCAGATACAATTACATCGGATTTGAAACTTTCTGCTGTAGCTTCCTCAGGTGTTGCCACACGGTATTCACCATCAGTTACTTTTTTAATGTTAACCTTGTCTCCAGCTACTTCACCATTTGCTTTGTAAAGCTCGAATTCTGCCTTTGCAAGTCCAGTCTTATCCGCACCATTTAAATAATATTTGAAGATTGTGAAATTGAAAGTATGTACATCTACGATGCTTGGTTCAGATTCACCTTTGTTATCTGTTCCTGGTTTATTACTGTACTCAACGGTAGCAGAGTTCTTGTTTGCATCAAAACCAGTTACGGCATCTTTATTTAAGGTTGCCGTATAAGTTACTTTAATTTCCTGTCCTGCTTTGTTTGCATTAGAAGCAAGGAAATTGTTCATTGTAATTGTAATGTTCTGTCCGTCCTGTGTTAATGTATAAGTATTATCGCCAGTACCTGCAGTAACATTCTGCACATTTTCACCTGATCCAACTGTCACAGAAGTAATTCCTTTAAAAGTAAGTCCTGTGGATAATGTATCCTTGAAGTTAAATACATAAGAAGTATATCCAGTCATATCTGGTACTTTAGATGTCAGTGTGTAAGTTACTGTATCACCAATGTTGACATCATCTGCATTTTTGTTGTCATTTACTTTTTTTACTACTGTCGGGTAATTGCTCTTCATGTTAATTGAAGTATCACCTGTAACGCTGACTAAAGATGCTACGGATGTGTAACCCTGTTCTCCAGGTGCTGTAGATGTATCTGTTGCACCTACTGGATACACTACATAATATCCATAATCCAGCTTATTAATTACCGTAGTACCAGCGGTTGTAGGTGCAGTTGTATGAGTAGCATCTACAATAGTTTTATTCTTAAGAATCCAGTCCAAGATATCTTTTGCAAACGCTGCGCCATTACTTCCATCTTTTCCGACCTGATCTTTAACATAGTTATATGCCGCTTCACTTAAAGCTTCACCTTTTAAACTTTCAGATCCTGATATTCTAATATTATTCTTAAAAAATCCCTCATATGCACTGTTCAGTGTATATGCTACATTATCGCCGTTTTTTGTTGCTGTAAAAATCTGATACAGATCCAGGGTCTTTCCTGCCACTGTATTGTTGACTGTCAGGGTTCCTTTTGGAGCTTCTGCTGCAAATACAGTCATGCTCATGGACAGTATCATGGTCATTGCCATCAGAACTGCCATAAATCTTGATACTAATTTCTTCATGTTCCTCTTCTCACTTTCTTTTGATTTTTTATTGGTTCGCTTTGGATTCTTTCAGCCTTTACGGTGGAAGTTCCCCACGCAGCCATATCTCTCTCATGACCCTGCTCCCCCTTTCCTACATCGCCTGTTTCCGTTTCCTTCTGCGTCCGGTATAAAGCAGAAACGCTAACAACAGACCACCTGCTATGATAAACATCATAATGCCCTCGCCACCGGTATCCGGAAGCAGTGCAAAATGCCGGTTGGTAATCGTGAAAGTAAAACCATCTTTAGAAGTTTCGATTGTAGTTGTATATCCTTTTATTTCCGTTTCCGTAACAGAATATTTGTAATAATGCAAAGTTCCGTCAGTATCTTTTGTATAGGCTGGGAGCAGCTTGTCGGGTTTTTCTGACTTAATAATCTCCTGCCATGTGGATTTTGAGATATCGCCTTTTACCACATAGTTTTCATATCCTGGCACAACTTCTGTTTGTTCCGCTCCATCTGCGTCTGTCCAGCTTCTGGAAATCGTGACTGTAATGGAATCCGGCCTGATACCATCCATATTTCGGAAATCTTTCCAGACCTTATTAATGGTCAGATTTACAAATTCATCACATGGATCCTGTGTGTCAGATGGTTCCGATGATGTGCTGTCCCCTGTATTTACTGTAGTTTTGGCATCTGACATCAGAACCGCTTTCGCATCTGATACATAAGCATTCAGATCTGCCGTTTCGGAAGAATCTTTTGTTGCCATGACCGCATTCTGCAAGGTGTCATATGTATCTACCTGCACTACATGTTTTACAGAAAAGATGCTCCATCCATTTTCCTGGCTGAACGTATCTGTCAGGACAGCTGAATTCTTTTTGATCTCATTGACCGTAATCGTCGGTTTTCGGTAGATTCGGTAAATGTTATCCTCACCTTCTACACCTGCTTTTGTATTAAACTCATATACGGAGTCCAGTTTACTATTTCCGCTGAATGGTCCCACCAGCTTGGATGTTCCACGGACCACATCGCAGTAATACATGTCATTATTCCGAAGAAGACCTTCGTCGTTGTAACCAACAAAGCCTCCGCTTCGCCCATCTGTTGCAGTACCATCCGCATCATTTCCTGCGCCGCCTGCGTAGACATTGTATCCGATGGTGATTCCATACACATTGCTGTCTGTGATTTTTGTCCTGTTTGCCTTGATTAGGTTGACACTGATGTTGGACTTTACATCATTATCTTTCGTTATGATTCCATTTTTATCACATGGAAGCTTAATAGAGGAATCTCCGATCTTAATGATTGCAAAATCTGTCTGCTGGCCGTTGTCTGGCGACATTTTGGACAGTCCAACGGAAATATCAAGTCCCAGCAAATTCACATGGATGAGATTTCCATCGTACAGCGCATCGACCTTCACAATTCCAAGATTGATATGCAAAAGGTTGGAATCCTGAATTTTATCCAGATACAGCACCTTTACAAGATTATCCAGAACTACGAGCAACGCATCCACCACCGTGGAATCCAGTTTTACATCCGCAAGATAGGCAAAGCTTGTTCTTCCGGCAAAGCCTCCGGCTGTTCCACCGGATTCTACCAGTTTCAGGCTGTTTTCCTGATTTTGGGCATCTCCGGCATTACAGCCTGACATTCTGGAAAGACTTGCGTAGCCGATAAATCCTCCTGCGATCTGTTCCTCTCCACCTTTACTCTGAACGGTATAACCACCAGGTATGCCTGCCACACTGCTGTCATCAATATGGGAGCCAAAAATATCCAGAACACCGAGGGCACCGCCAAGAAGCTGTCCTGCATTATCTCCAAGCACATCCAGTTTTTCCATTTTCACAACTCCGCTTTTTCCGGAGTAACCTACAAAACCGCCGACGCTGTTCAGACCAGTTACATAATTTAATCCTGTTACGCTGCTGTTTTTGACAGAGCCATTTAACAGTGAACCGCCAAAACCTCCCGCCGTTCCGCTATATGTTACTTCATTATTCTGGCCGGATTTTGTCGCTGTGTTAGCACTGACGCCAAGCCCTGCATCTGGGCTGCCGGTGATCTTTCCGTAATATACATAGCTTCGGAATGCATCCAGCACATCGGTTTTTCCAAGCTTTAAAAGATACTGTAAGACAGAGGTCTCACCATTGGCACTAATATTTGCAGCACCGGAAACATCCGCAATACCGAAGCATCCTCCGGCATATTCACCGGCTACTACAGAGCGAATCTTGTCTGCACGGATTCCGCTTTCCGGTTTATCCTTCTCGCCAAGAACTGCTCCACAAAGACTTCCTGCGAATCCTCCAGCTGCTTTTGCATACCCTGTATTGCTTCCATTTTGATAGGTTCCGTTTACGATCACGCCCCAGTCATCCCAGGCTGACACAGATGCACAGCGGATGGTGGAAACAGTAGCATTCAGAACCTTAATCAGCTCTGCCGGAGCATTTACCATAAGAACATCCAGAAGTTTATTCAAAAGTCCCTGTTTTGTAGCTGTATCAATAGCTGCCACACTACCCGGATCTACTTTTCCGGCAAAACCGCCTACATAAGAAGTTCCATCTACACGCCTTAAATTTGTGATACTGCAGGAGGAAGTTTCATCTCCCCAGATTTGGCCGCCGATCATTCTTCCCACATAGCCTCCGGCAAATCCTGCCGGATCTTTGTCTGCAATACCGGTTGCTTTGATCCTTGCACCGGAACGATATCCTTCCACATGGGACTGTTTCACGACTGGCACAAAGGTTTTTAATGCTGCCAGACTGTCTGCACCTATAATCTTAAGGCCTGCCAGTGAAACGTCACCTGTGTTTGCCACAGAACCTGTAAGCATCTCACCAGCAAATCCACCACTGCATCTATAAGCCTCTGCCAACTGAAGATCTACAGCAGTACCGTTTGTAACGGTTCCTCCTTCCATCCGACCCACATAGCCTCCGGCAGAACCACCCTGTGTTGCTTTACTTGCCAGAATGCTCCGTCCTGCTGTAACAGCGTATCCATATGCATACTGGGAAATAATCTCATTTAACTGATTCTGATCATTGACTTCACCAAGTGCCTGTAATTTATTACCGTAACTTCCATAAGAACCGACAGCACCAACCCACTTATTCCAGGTATCCGTATCCAGTCCACGAAGCGGTCCATAAACAGCTGTATTCTTTTCTGTCGGATACACTGCCTGAAGAAGCGTCAGCGGATTATCTAGTTTGATAAGACCGAATAAAACCTTCAGACTTCCTGTGTCTGCAACATTCGCACACCGCATCAGTCCTGTATAACCTCCGGCATATTCCGTTCCATATACGGAACGGATACGATAGGCCGCACATTCTCTTACGGTTCCTGTATATGCAGCACCTTTCCAGTTATCCGTATTGTTTCCCCAGATCTGACCGCCATAGTTGTAACCCGCATATCCTCCTGCAAGTCCACGGTAAATGCTGTCATCACTTTCAGCCTGAGCCCTCACAGCACCTCCACAAGGTACACAGGTTGTTTCGCTGTTTTTGATCACAGGAACAAATGCCTGTAAAACGCCAAGAAGATTATCTGCCTTGATCAGTCCTCCAAGAGCACTTAATCCATTTACCACATCTGCCGCATTCCCCGGCTCCATGATTCCAACATATCCACCGGCACTTTCACGCCCTATGATATGTGCAAAATTATAAGAATTACTATTTTGAATCTGAACTCCAAGAAGTTCTCCTGCATATCCACCGGCTTTTCCCGTAACACCGTCTCCGTCTGTTGCAAGAACATTAAATCCGCCTGTTGCTCCATAAACATCTGAGCTGTCTATGATAGATGCAACTACAGTCAGTGCTGATAACAGTCCTGTCGTAGAAAGAACATGATCCAGAACGCTTGCTCCACCGATGGCTGCCGTACTTCCCATAGCAGCTTTACCAATATAGCCGCCGGCATAACGATAACCATTTACCGCATATGCACTGTCATTTCCGTAATAACTGCTACCATCTTCCTGCTGCAGATTCTTCGGCTCACTGACACCTGTATGCTGCAATTTATTTACATCGGAATTGCTGATCTGTACACCAGTTCCGCATCCGATAAAGCCTCCGGCACTTCCGGCATCCGCATCGTTGGTGCTATCTTTTTCAAGAGTACCTGTAACGGTAACGGTAACGGTAAACCCTTTTTCTACAGAATTAACACTGGCATTACTGATCACCGGAACAAAAGCATTGACCAGGATAGTAATCCTGTCAGATCAACCAGTTTTGTAAGAATTGATGATTTAGATCCAATCTCTGCAACCGCTCCGGCTTTTACCAGACCTCCGAAGCCTCCGGCATAACGAAGTCCTTCTACTTTCAGAAGATTTTCTACTGCCGTTCCTTTTCCGGAATCAACAGCATTTGCTGAATTATCTACATGACCGCTCTGCATCTCTCCAACGAAGCCACCTGCATAGCCTTCTGCGTTTTCAAATCCGTTGTCAGCTGTAACAGTCAATCCATCTGCGGTACCAGCAACTTTGCAATTTGTAATTTTGCTGGATGCAGCCTGCAAGACACTCGCCAACTCTTTCAGACTCAGAATCTTACCAAGGACACTGTTCAAAAGATCTCCTGTGGCATCTCCTGCCTCCGCTGCACTTCCGGACCGCATGATTCCGATATAGCCACCGGCATGATACGGCGCTGTGACTTCTTTTACATTAGTCACATCAGAGTTTTTAACCATAACTGCTTTTCCATTACCGATGTATCCTCCGGCATCTCCAAGCGCCACATCATCATTTTTTCCGGATGCTGTTACGACTAAGTTGTTTCCTTCAATAGAAGAATCGGAAATTCTCGGATAAGCCACATCCATGACACTGAGAAGTTGATTTACATCCAAGAGGCCCAGTAACTTAATAGAACCTGTCTGTGCCACATCACCAGGCATCAGCCTTCCTGCAAAACCACCGGCATAGCTGGTTCCCTTTATATAAGAGAGTCCGGTAATATTTGTTGTTGCAATCGCACCAGTCTCACCTTCTGTTGTTTCATTCTCGCTATTCGTGACTGCTGAAATGAAATCTGCTTCTTCACTATTCTTTTCACCTGTAGAGCCATTCGAAGATGAATTCGTGTCTGTGTCAGCTTTGAATCCGGAATTGTTGTTTCCATAGTTGATATCTACTGCCTGTCCTTCACCCAGAAAACCTCCTGCCATATCAGCGGATACCTGAGGATCAGAACCATTCGAAACATAGGCAATAGACGTATTATTGAACTCCGGTCTCAGGGCACTGACAACTCCAAGCAGGTTCTCCAATTCAATTCCTGTCAGTTTTGATGTAGTGGAATCTCCAGCACTTAATGCATCTCCGGCTTTAGCAAAACCTGCAAACCTCCGGCTTTTCCTGATGTTGCAGATGCAGTAACAGTTTTCAGGTTGCTGATCTTAGTGTCCCTTGCTCGTCCACTAATGCATTCTCCAATAAAACCACCACTATAACCTTTCTCATTGCCAGTAAACACACTATATCCTGACGAAACACCTGAAACAGTGCTGTCAACTGTAAACGTCTCAATCATCTGCCCTACAGAAAGAAGGCTGTCAATTTTCAAAAGCGGTAATCCAAGAAGTTTAATACCACCAACATTAGCAAGAGTACCACTTCCGAAATATCCGGCAAATCCTCCTGCACACTTTCCAGCCGTTACAGAATTCAGATTTGTGACGGATATTTTCCTTACTTCTCCACCTGTTCCATAACCGATAGCACCTCCGGCACGACCATTCTCTTTATCTGACGCAGTAACTGTAAGTCCCAAAGAGCCTCCGTTTACGGAACAATCTTTACATTCAAAACGCATGTAGTCTGCTGCTGTAACTGTTCCGCCAAGGACATCACTGACACTGGTCATTTTAGCGTAACCTAAGATTCCTCCAGCATTCTCTGTTGCTGAAACAGACATGCTTTCTGATGCAGTAATACTATTAGAATGCTCATTAAAACTGTAAGAAATACTGTTTTTTGCAAGCATACGATTCAAAGCTTTTGTAGTTGATTTTGAACCATCTGCAAGTTCTGAAGTATTAGAAACCTGAACAGCTCCGGCATATCCTACAAGTCCACCGGCATATTTGCCACTGGCATCTAGGGATATCGTACTTCCACCAATGGTACATCCGCTTATAACAGAAGGGCGAAGTCCCACCAGGTTCAAAATATCCATATCCGTAATATTACCGTTCAACAAACCTGTAAGAAGTTTTTTCACAAGATCAAGAAGACCTTTATTTTCATCAATAGATGTAACAGCACCAAGGGTTGCTAAGCCGGCAAATCCTCCGGTATAATCTTTTCCGGACACTGTACCAAGAGAAGAAATACTGCAGTCCACGGCATAACTGTTACGCATTTCTCCTATAAATCCACCTGCATAACCACTTTCCTTACCAGAGCTTCCTGTCGCAGATACATTTGCACTGCCATTAATGCTACATCCAAGCATTACTGTATTGACCGGGAAATCAGCTATTTGGATTCCCAGATGATCCAGTGCACCTGCAACAACTGCATTGGAAGCACGGCCAATAAATCCTCCTGAGTAATCTGTACCATTAACACTCTCAGTACCATTAACTGAACATCCAGTCATTACAGCACCTATTGTTTCACCAGCAAATCCACCTGTATAATTCTGCCCAGATATCATATCATTGCCAGATACTGAACAATTGCTGAACACCGGATTCACATAGCCAATTGGAATCAGTTTTCCAACACTTAGAACACCTCCATTCAAAAGCGTTGTAATCAGATCCCCAAGACCTAATACTGGAATCAAGTTTAATAAAGTACTAAGTGCGTCCGTTACTCCTTTAAGCACTCCTGAAAGAGCTTCATATTTTGTAATACCCGAAATGTACCCGACAAAACCACCTGTCCAGCTGTTTGCATTAGATACTCCTGATAATCCTTCTACATGACAGTCTAATATTTGTACATTTCCTTTTACAACGCCGGCAAAAGCTCCTGTTGAAAAAGATTTTGGATCCTTTTCCAACCCACTTGATAATCCCAGGACTTTTAAAACTCCGGTCAACACTACACCAAGCAAACTAAAATCTTTTTTAATAGAATTCGTTGTCGTTGATACAGAAACTCCTGATAAGGTAAGATTTTTTACGACAACCTGTTTTGATGAAATCTGTAATGAACTGTCATATGGGGTCGATAAACTTCTGAAAAATCCAACACCATATTCCGTGTCCGAGCCACTTCCATTTGAATAAGCACTCTGATTAATTGCTGTGTCCTGTACAATCTTTACGTTACTGATTTTGACATTAGCACCTTCTGTCATTCCCTTGCGGCCTTCCATATTTCCCTGGAAGTTCTTTATAGGAGTCCAGTTATCATCTTTCCCATTAGAATTTGTCCCTTCTTTGGAAAGATCAATATCACGAAAGATAATATAATTCGCATCCTTACTGTATTTATATCCAGATCCTGCAATATTGGTATTGCTATGTTTTGACGTATCATAAGTAAGTACATAAGTTTTATTCTCATCAACTGTTATACTTTCCGAATCTATATCATCAGTAAAACCACTTTCATCCCCACTGCTTGTAAAAGCTTCTGCATCATCACTTCCTGTCTCAGCTGCTTCCTCGCTATCTGACGGAATCATATCAATCAAATCACTGTCATTTACAGTTTCATCTGCTTCAACGGATGCCGCTTCGGAATCACTGGCAGTACTTTCTGTTGCAGTTACTGTCATATCGGCTGACTCCTGAATCGTACTACTTACATACACATAACACTGTGTAGCTTTTGTACCAGCTATATCCCAAGATTGATTATCCAAATATTCTGTATCATTCAGCTTATGAGCACCGTTTTTATTAGCATACAATTCCTTTCCGGACCAATTATATGTATCATTAAACTTTACAATATCCGCATCACCCGGATAATACAGTTCCGTTTTGTATTCTGATGTATCCGCTGCCGGTTTCCAGTCTGTATATCCCCCAGTATTCCCTCATTTTTCTCTCTTGTTTCATATACTCGCCAGATTGGTTCTGTCACATCCGTATCTGTTCCGATTGCCCGGAGCTGTGTTTCATTTCCAATCAGAATATAATTTTTATCACCGATCTTTTTTACCACCTGACCGAAATAATTTCTTCCTTCATAATCAGATGGATAAGCGCTAGTAATATCCTTAGTTGTCTCCTCTGTCCCAGCCTTATTTGCAAGAAGCTCCGGTGTTTCTGTTGTAAATGAAGAAGCAAGCACATAATTATGTGTTTTGCTGTAAGTAAGATAGGTACCATCTTCCAGTGTAAAAACCTGTCCCATTCCAACTTTTTCAGCAATATAATCCTCGCTCATTACAGGTTCGCTGTCTGAAGATTCCCCTTTCATCAATTCAAGCTGGTATCGGTTATACACATAAATCGTATCAGTCACTGAATCATATACTGTGTTGCCCGTGCGCTCTGATGATGAAGTGATGCTACCTGTAAAATCTGATGGGAAATTCCAGACATTTTCATTATCTATTGGAATATCATTCATCAAACAATAGGAAGCGTCTGATGCATAGGTAAGTTCTGCACCATCTGCAAGGACCTTGTCCCCTTCACCAACATTTCCATCTTTGTCTCCGGAAAACATCTGTGTTCCTGTACCGATTTGCAGAAGTTGCTGGTAATTGTAGATACATATTTTTCCATCTTCATAATCTGGATTTGCTTCTTCCAAAGTATCTGAGGTGTTTTCATCCTCGATAATTGTTTCTTCTCCATCTGTAAATCCTTGATCTTTGGAATTACCAAATTCCTCTGTTACTTCAGAACTTATATCTGTATTTGGCTCTGATTCTCCTTCAAAAGAATCAGGAATATCACTTTCCGTGATATCAGATATTTCAGATGTATCACTGCTGAAACCATCCTGTTCCGATATATCTGTAAATTCACTATTGGTCTGCACATTCATTCTTTCTGAATCTTCAGCATTCGCAACTACGACTTGCGAAGATAATAATGTAACACACAGAACAACTGCTGTAATTCGTCTTAAAACACTCAATTTCTTGTTCATAAAATCGCCTCAAATCTTCTGTCATGCTTGACTTTTTGTTACTTTTAACCACTCTGGCTGCTTTGCTGCCGCCGTCAAGCACTGGATCAGTTTTTTAGAAAACGCTCCGCATTCACCATTTGAAATCATCCGTATCGCCTCTTCTGGTTCATATTTTTTTTCTTTTTCCATACATCCATCAACCAGCTTTTCTTCTAATCCTTCAATTGATAAGAAGTCATGAACCATTTTTTTATCAGAAGCATACACATATCTTTCTATATATTGATTTATGAACTCTTCATAACTTTTTGTTTTCCTTACTTTTTCATACACTTCACGGATATGTGAATATACACACTCATAGCTTTTTTTCCTTCAAGTTCAGTTTTAATACAACATAAAATCGTCCAAAATATTCATCTTCTCCAGGGCGGATAACGTCTGAAACTTTTACGCTCTCTAATTTATTATTGTATGTATTCTGCAAACTCAACAATATTTTATGTATCTTGCAGGTATCTTCTAAATTTCTGGAGCAAAAACGATCTTCTTCCAAACAACGATTAATTGCCATTGTTTCCTCTACACACGATATAATATCCATTAAAGAAATGTTCTCCGGTTGTTTTGCCAGCATATAGCCACCATTTGTACCTTCACAGGCAGTGACTATTTTTGCATTTTTCAGTTTTTTTGCTATTTTAGGAACATAATTAGCAGAAACATTTAACTTTCTTGACAATTCCGATGTAGATACCATCCGTTCCTGTGCTGCCAAGTAACATACAATTCTAATTGCGTAATCTGTCGAATTTTTCAGTTGCATCGTTATCCCTCTAATCTAAGCCCTGCAAAGTCTTAGTTTATATCAAAAAAATACTATCCTCTGTAGCAGTGATTCTTTTCCTGAAATATTTTCTCATCAGTTTCTCAATTATACAGATTGAAACCGGTTAATATAATGTACAATCAATGAAAATATTTATCCGTTTTTTGTAAAATCTGTTCCATTGTATCGATATTCTCCATTAATATCTTTTTATGAACTTCGTTCAAAAAAAAGAAACCATGCCTCAACACGATTTCTCTTTCTTTTTCTATTCTATTTCTTTTAACATTTTATAAATAATCAGACCATTACTGACTGCCAGCACTTCATTTGCATTGTCAAAATTAATTCCGGAAATTTGTTTTATTTTTTCAAGCCTGTAAGATATCGTTCTATAATGAACAAACATTGCACCTGCAGTTTTCTTGATGCTTTGGTTATTTCTAAGATACATCTGCAAGGTTGTAATCAATTCTCCCTTATGTTCATCATCATATAAATATAATTTCTTTAATGTTTCCGGAATGCATCTTTCCAATTCCGTCATATCATCAACTTTGCCGAATATCTGGAAAAATCCGAGGTTCGAATAATGTACTACTGACTTATTCTTATCACCAGTCACCAGGCGGATAATCTCAATATACTTGATAGCCTGACTTGCTTCGTAATAAGATTCTTTCAATCGTTGATACCCTTCCACACTTTTTCCTATACCAATCTGAAAGTCTGTATCTTTCTTTCTATAAAGGATGCTTCGCTGGATAACCTCCTCTATTTCTTCCATCTCTTTCTGATATTCCAGTTCTGTCTGATTGGAATCTACCTGTTGAATCATAACAATCTGATCCATATTTCTGTAAATAAGCGCATCCGGCAAAAGATGCATCAATTCACCCTCGATAACACCTACTTCGTGAAGCTGTTCTTTTGTATATTTTCTTTGTACATTTTTTGTGATGGTATGAAAATCAACAACCCTGTAAGTATCGCTTTCTTTCATTCCGAGTTGTGCTGCCGCTTCAGTCATTTCTTTCGAACTCAGTAATCCATTCAGAATATTATGGATAATATCTCTCTGATACATCTTTTTCTCTTCATCCTGTGCAAATTCACTTAAAAATCTATGCTGCAAGTTAATAGGCGCATTTTCGAGTTCCATACAAACATTCTGTTCTTTTTTTCTTAGCTCCTGTTCCATTGTTACAATCGTATTCGAAATCACTTTTTCATTATGAAATGTAATAATTGCTGTATTTTCCGTTACATCCACATACTTTCTAGCTTTCATCCATACATACGATGTACCGTTATTTTCAATGATTCCACGATAGAAAATTTCTTCTTCCACACATCCATCTACAAGATGTTCTGTTAAATTCTCACCTGCAAGACATTTCTGGACATTCACCCAGTCTGCTTCACAAATATATTTTTCTGCATATTTTTTTATAAAATCATCATATGATTCTGCTGTTTTTACTTGTTCATAGACATCATGATTATTAGAATAAATACATTCATAATTTTTTTCTCTCAGATTAACTTTTATAACCACATAAAATCTTCCAAAATATTCATCCTTACCAGGACGGATAATGTCTGATATCTTTACGGTTTCCAAGCGGTTATTGTATATATTTTGCAGATCCAGCAGAATCTGATGTACTTTGCAGCAGTCTATATAATTTCTGGAGCAGCCTCCCTCTTTTTCCAGGCACCTGCTAATTGCATGGTGGATTCTGTACACGATATTACATCCCTTAAAGATATCTTCTCTGGCTGTTTTGCAATCTGATATCCACCATTTATCCCTTCACAGGCTTCTATGATTCCTGCTTGTTTTAACTTTTTTGTTATTTTGGGAATATAACTGGACGGAACACTTAGTTTCTGAGATAATTCTGATGTAGAGATCATCTGCCTTTGTGCTGCCAGATAACATACGATTCTGATAGCATAATCCGTTGTACTTGTAAGCTGCATAGCTTTCCCCTTCCCTTAACTAAACTATTTTAAGTATTAATTCGTCTTAAAAAAATAGTGGGTTCCTGTCGGACGATGAAATTGATTATTCAAAAATTTCCATCAATTTCATCAAGATATGGGGGCCATTCTACTCTATCATCAGATATAAGATTTAGAATTCTATAAATAATAATATCGACAACATATAGTAATGCATGATGGGTTTTCAATATAATTTTTTCTCATTGTCTATTTGGATCAGATAAATGTTGTTTCTCATCACCATTTCCA
>ENA-OQMZ01000534-OQMZ01000534.1-human-gut-metagenome-genome-assembly--contig:-NODE-534-length-15955-cov-4.532727_pt1 | contig 15955 bp, 21 predicted proteins | sample MGYA00242621_ERZ504862 | MGnify/ENA primary metagenome ERZ504862 (study PRJEB26092, sample SAMD00036393) | human gut metagenome | host: Homo sapiens | study: EMG produced TPA metagenomics assembly of... | reverse complement strand
CGCGCCAAGCCAAGCGGCGCCGCAGCAGCCAAACCCGCTTCGACAGCTCCAATAACCATCCCAGCCGCGCCTAAAATCGCCAAGTAGCCCCAGCGATCACCCCGATTAGGCCCAAGCCGCCCAAACTGCTTGGTGACCGCCCCAATCTGGCCTTCACAAGCCTCGTGGCCACATCCAGATAGCCTTCCCATAATCAGGTCTAATACTTTTCCCGAGAAGTGAACGAGCTTATTTGGGCCACCGAAGCATCCACACTTTTCGAAGCAAAAACCGCAGGATTCCAATGACAAAACCGCAGGAAATAAGCCACCAAAAGTGTCGATGTTTCGGGGGTCCGTTTTGACTCGTTCACTTCTCGGGAAAAGTATTAGACCTGAAAATAAGGCCCCTGGCCCCACCCCTAGCAACCGCCCCTACCAATGTTGACGCGCCTCGATAACCGTTTGCCAAAGCTTAAAACGCTTCGTTTCGACGCGCTTGAGGGCAAAATATCGCTGTTCCTCGCTCATGGGCTTGTTAAAAATGGGTCGCTTATTCCGATGCAGCTTCCGCCGGATGCGTTCGCACAGCCGAACGAGCTTGTCGTAGTCATTTGCCTGGTCAGTCGTCACGGTAAAGTACGCCACGCCGCTCAGCAGCTGTAACTCGTTGCGGCGCTCGGCATCCTTGTGGATCTTCTCGCTTCCGTCGTGGATGGCATCGCTGTCGTAATCGACCATCGCGGTCAGTACCTCTGGCAGCAGCCCGGCCTTTACTTTATCCATGCCCACCTCGACTTTAGCCGTAAGCGTTATGTCGGGCGTGCGTTCCAACACGCGAAGCCTGCGATTGCGCCCATCGTTGTATCCATCGCGGATGAAGACCTTCTTGTTGAGCTCGGCCTTGCCCAATGCATACCCGCCGTAGCGCGTAGGCAGCGACATAAACATGCACAGCCCCGATTCCCTCGGAGAGCGCGACCCCTCGATCACATATGCAAGGAGCGCCTTTGCCTTCGCAAGATCTCTCACCTTGGGGGACTTCTCGATATACGCCGCGATGAGCTCCTTGGTCGTGAGCCTGCCATCGCGCATGCCCGCATCCCTGCTTGTTACCCCACCGGGAGCAAGGTTATCCAGCCGATAGTCCGATGTCATGGCATAACCGGCATAGATGGCCGCCGCTGCATCGTCATCGTGCGCGGCCTGCAAAAACGCCAGCTCGGGAGAGCATACGTACGCATCCAGGTCGCCTCTCCAGTGGCCCAGCGAGATAAACGAACCTGCTGGGAGCTCGTTGGTGCACAGGTGCGTCTTAACATGCTTGCTCCGCCGACGGTCGGCTCGCGACGGCACCAGCAAATCCAGCGTTTCGATCCCCAGGTCGTAGCGATCGATAAACTCCTGCGCCTCCTGGTCGCAGAGCGCGCAGGCGTCCGCAATCGACACGACCTCTGGTTCCGAATCCCCAAAGCGCGGGTTCGGGATGTGTGCCAAGAGCGCCAGCGCAGCGTTATGTGAAACGATAAAGTGCCCCATGGCGCGAAGATAGCACGCGCGTCGGCGGCGGCTCGCGACCCTGGCGAGTTTTCGACAAACAACCGGCGGTTTTTTGCCGCGGCGCGTCCAAACTGCTCATTCGTCGACGTCTAAATGCAAATCCGTCAAGCTTTTGGCAAGGTTGCCGCTCAACTGACCAAAAGCTGACCATGCACTTGCCCATTTGCTTGACGGCACGCCCCCGCCAAAATGCTCCGCGACTTCTCGGGCGGTCGAAGCGCTCGTTTAGCGACCACACACCCGCCGCTGGGGTATCCTTGGAGCACATGCACCGCAAGCCACACAAAGGAGCCGCCATGCGCACCGAGCTCGATGTTCCCTTTTCGCACAAAGACGAGGCCAAGGCCCTGGGCGCCAAGTGGACCGGGTCAAGAAGATCTGGTACGTGCCCGATGGCGTCAACCCCGAGCCCTTTGCCGCGTGGCTGCCCGGCGTGGATCGCTCCGACCCCAGCGCGCCCTACATCTACCTGGTGCTGGGCAAGCGCGAATGTTGGAAGTGTCACGAGCAGACGACGGTCGCGGCCTTTGGCATTCCGTATTGGGCGGCCGAGGACTCGGGCAGCAAGGCTGCGCCCAGCGCAGCGCCCTCCATGGACGACGCTGGCCACATCGCAATCGACACCGCCCGCGCAACGCCATAGCCATCGTTCCCGCGCTGGGCTGCGTGCCGGCCGAGATCCGCGACTACCTGCGCGAAGCGCTGCGGCTACAAACCCGTAACGTCGCGCACCACCAAAACCGTATCGCTCGCCAGCACCTGCACCGCCTGTGGCGCGCTGCAAGGCAGCCATTACCTGTTCGAGGAGCCCACGTCGCCGTTTGCACTTACGGCCATCAACAAGCTGCCCGCGCTGGAGTTCGTGCGCGTGGAAGTCGCCGGCGTCTATGGCATCCCTGCCACCAAAGGCGACTTCGACCAGGCGCTCTTCACCTGGGCACGCGACCACCACACCCAGTTCCACAAGAGCCTGTTCGAGGGGATCTACCTGTAGGGCAAAACTCGAAAATCGAGTCCAGATTTCCTCGAAAATCGAGTGTGAAAATCCTCGAAAATCGAGTATGATTATCCTCGAAAATCGAGTATGCGCAGGTAGTGAGGTCTATCAAATCATGATCTCTTATGGTTCGGAACAGCCCAAATCCTACCGTCCTCGCCTTTTGGACGAACGACTGCAAACCCTGCTCCAGATTTTTGGAGCGGTCGAGATTCGGGGCACAAAGTGGTGCGGCAAATCATGGACCGCGCTCGCATTCGGTGAGAGCGTCGTTCATCTTGACGACCCAAACGTAAAGTCGCTGGTCGAAGCCGATCCTTCGCTCGCCCTTCAGGGCAATAAGCCGCACGTCATCGATGAGTGGCAGGAGGCCCCCGCAACATGGGACGCCACACGCCGCGCCGTAGATGCATCCGGCGGCGAGAAGGGCCTCTTTATCCTCACCGGGTCGTCAACGCCGGCAAAAGACTCTGTCACTCACAGCGGCGCCGGTCGCATAGCCCGTCTCGACATGAGCACCATGACGCTTTGGGAACGAGGGCTTTCAACGGGATCCGTTTCGCTGCAAAACCTATTCGAAGGATCATTCGAACCTTCGGCCTATACAGGCTCGCTCCCCATGCTGGCCGACGCAATTTGCTGCGGAGGATGGCCGGCGCTTGTCGGGGCGAGCCCTCAGATGGCCGCAGAGGTCGTCAACCAGTATCTCGATGCCATGTACGAAGTCAGCGTTCCGCAAAAAGGAGGCGTGGGGTCTACGGCACGGCACATTGTGTCCTCGCTCGCGCGCAACGTTGCGACCTCTGCCACGCTCAACACCATCGCGGCAGACGCCTCGTTGGGCGACAGTGACGCCCAGCCGGCAACTTCGACCGTGGCGTTTTACCTCGACATGCTGGAGAGCATGTATGCGATTGTAAATCTGCCCGGTTGGGATGCACCCGTCCGCGCAAAGTCCCGCCTGCGCACCAAGCCAAAGCGCTATTTCGCCGACCCTCCATTCCCGCAGCCGCGCTTGGAATGAATCCCAAAAGGCTGCTTGCGGACGGTCAGACTTTTGGCCTGCTCTTTGAGTCTCTGTGCATTCACGATCTGAGCGTCTACACCTCGTGCCTGCCCGGCTCGCATCCGGCTCGCTCCACTACTATGGCGACTCCGACGGGCTTGAAGTTGATGCCATTATCGAGTTGAACGATGGCCGCTGGGCAGCGATAGAAATCAAGCTCGGCGAATCCAAGGTTAGCGACGGAATCCGCAACATCGAGCGCCTGCGCCGCAAGGTCGCTCTGAACCCTGCCGCGCGCAACCCCCAGCCGGAGTTCTGCGCCGTCATCACCGCGACCTCGCCCTTCTGCCGCTACGACGCCGAGCACGACGTCTACGTGTTCCCCATTGGAGCGTTGCGGGCGTAGGGCGGTGATTCGGGGCACTGGGTTTGTTTAATGGGTAATTCGATCTTCGAAGCTACGGCTCCGTCTCGTCATAGGTAATGGCACATCCGCAGGTTGGGCATTGCTGAGGATAGACCGGGAGACGCAGGCCCGTTCGAGCCCGCGGGTCGATAGCGTGTTTGTCGCGGGTGTCGATGAAGCTGATGTCTAGGCATGGGAGGTCTGCACCGCAGCTTGGGCACGGCACACAGATTTGGCTGCAGGTGGCCTCAACGAGCGGGAACAGTCTCCGGTCCATTAGCGCTCGCGGCAGATTTCCGTACACGCCTCGTGCGATATCGCTTCGCCATCCCATGGTCTCCCCTTTCCCGTTTTAACTGTTGAGGAGAGAATGGCAGGATCGCGCAGCACTCGATGCGGCGCGGCGCGATCCGATCAATCGACATGATTGGGTTGCGACGGGCCGTATCTGACTAATACGACGCAACGGCTTCCGCCCGACGTCGCGATTCCGAGAAATCGAACTCGGCGCGGTGGGCTTCGAGGAATCGGGCATTGGGGCGCAGGCGATGTTCATCCGGCTCGCGCAATACCGAGCCCGCAAATGTCGCATAGTCCGTATGCTGCAGAAGGTACGACCCGCAAAGTTGATAGTCGCCGCGCACCAACTCAAACGAAATCAGATGGGCATCGAACAGCGAGTACAGGTCGCGACGCAGTAGGATACCGTTGCTGACAACCTGTGACTTGGGACCCGAGTAGTTCTCGATATGCGCGGCTTCGAGCGCTTCGTCAACGTTGCAGCCAGAGATAGCACATCGACCGGTATAGGACTCAAAGAGCTGATTGCGAAAACGCTGCTGGCCGATTCGCTCGCGACGCAACGCGTAGCGGACCCTTTCATCATCGTTCACCGGAGCGCCAGAGAACTCCGCAGCAACAGGAGCATCCTTCATATAGCTCATATCGGGGAAGAAGCGGGCGTCAGGTCCGCCCTTGTGAACAGGGCCGTGCAGCACAAACCAACTGTTCTCGGGCTCGTAGCGTTCGACGAATGCGAGACCAAGTACCTTGTATCCGGCGTTGGTCGCAAAGAACACGCCGACAGGAACGCCGCACTCCATACAGTTGATCATCTTTTGGTTGTAGTCCTGGTCGCGCCAGTTTTCGACCGATGCGCTTTGCGACGAGTACTTGAGCACCCACGTGCCATCCTCAAGATAGAGCGGCGGAACATCGGGGTAGGCGCCGCGCTTGGAATTGTGCACCGAGAGCGCAAAGGTCTTCTCGCGCGGATGCTTAACGCGCCCGCGACCAGGCCAAAAGATGCCCGAATCGCGTGACACTGGAAAGAGCTCGGAATCAATCGTCAGACGAAAGGGATAATGAGGACCATCAACATTGGTGCGATACGGAAGCTTGTCCCACAGGTCGCCACGCTGTTCCTCGCGCAAGAACCACTCCCAGGCCCGGACATATTCGGACGGCACAAAGCTGCAAGCGCGGTCGAAACTCGGCCGAGCAACCAGCGGAACATTAGAAGCGATGCCGTCCATAAGGAACCTCCAGGAAGAACAGTTCCCCATATTATCGCCGATGCAGTGATAGCGCTGTACGAAAAAGGGCTCACTTCCTTCGAAGTGGGCCCTTGCCAGTCTGCATATTAGCGAACGTCGGCATTACGACATTGCGACACCGGCGAGTTTGACGCTGACGTTATAGGTCGTCGGGCTGTTCTCGATGGACTTACCGTTAACGCAATCCGCATCGGTGCCTTCCATCCAGATATAGACACGCACCGCAACGCCGTTGTAGCCAACGCCCCTAGCAATCGGTTCGGTGCCCTTAGCAACCGAGTAATCGCCGCTGTCACCCTTAGTAGCAACCCATCCGTACGTGCCGCCTTTAAAGATACGGGGATAGGTTGCTTTCGCGAGCGTCGGAGTGCCATTCTTGTTTTGGATGCTCGTCCAGCCATCAATAGCGCTTGCATCGTTACCCTTGCCCGTCTCATCGCACATGGCATATACAACGCGCAGTTTTTCTTCGCCGACACACGACTTGCCGTCAGACCCAATCGCCTGCGTGGTAATCGCAACGCGCAGAGAACCAACCATGGTCTCCGACGCCTCGCCGCCCACGGGCTCAATCGTTACGGGCTCACCGTCAGACGCGTCAAGGTAAACGTCGGCCGTGCCGGTATCGGTAATGGTGTAGACGATGTATTCGCTTTTAATGAAAGCGTGATACTTCTTGCCAGCAGCCTCATACTCGCCCGGCAAAGCATTTGCAGCCGTTAAGAAAGAGGGCTTTGAATAGTCAGTTACCAGACCCTGGTTGTTCCAGCCATTGCAAACGTACCAGTTTTTAAGGTCGTCAGTCGAAGACGGGCTGAGCGTAGCGCCCGTAGTCTGGGCTTCGAGCGACTTCTGTTCGCCACCATGCTGGGCACCGTTCTTGAGCTCGTCAATTTGAAGGATGAAGCCATTCGTCGTCGCGCTAATGGTTGACGTGGTTGCAGAAACCTTCGTATTCGCAACGTACCACGCATAGGTCGCTGCCGACAAAGCAAACGCAGAGAGGACCACGCTAACAGCGGCCGCAACAAGTTGTGTTTTAAGGCTCTTAGACGATTGCACGTGATCCTCCTTTCAAAAACAGAACGGGCACCCGGCGCATAAGCCGGGCGCCCGTTAAAACGCATGGGATAGCTTAGTTTACTCAGTGACAGCGTTGTTTGCGCCCGCCGCGTCTTTACCCTGGGTGTTAACCGGAGTGGCGGTAAACGAGATATTCACGCCAACATTCTTAAGAGAAGTGAAGTTCTCGGTGTAAACTTTTTCGGCAGAGCGTCATAGAAGACATAGGCCGTAACGTTAACAGAGCCACCAGCGGTAATCGCGTCGGCAAGAACGCCGTCGGTGTTGTTACCAGTAACCGGAGTTTTGTCGAAATAAGCGCTTACCAGCGCGCCGCTCTCCGAGACCTTGTACACGCCCCACTTATCACCGCACACGAGCAAAACGGAGACGGCGTCTTTGAGACCATTTTCGTCGGTCGCGCCAGTGCCTGTTACTTCAACCTTGGAACCTTAAGGTTCTTGAAGGAGCCAGCCTTTGCATCAGTGGTGCCAATCTTAAAGGTTTCCGCGATAGCAAACTCGCCGTTAGCGGCTGTCTCAGGAGTGCCAACATCATAGCGAGATCCGTTAAGAATCGTAGCCGCGCCCTTTTTCTGCGCATATGCAGACTGGAAAAGCGGCTTGGTAGTTTCGGTAACGAGAGTAGAATGCGCAGAACCATTCACGACCTGCGATGGGTACAGAACCTTAGCCTCTGCGTTGGCGTCAGCAAAAGAAATGCTCGTGTCCTTGAGCTCATCGTCAGTCTTCGCGATCTTCAAGAACGGAGCGTTCGACTGAGCAGAAATCGTTGCGGTCTCGGCCTTAACCGTGTTGTTGCTCACAAACCATGCGAAGGTGGCAGAGCCCAACGCTACGGCTGCTACCAGCACCATGGCGATGGCGGCGCCCATCTGCTTCTTTAATGCCTTGGTATCCATACGGACCCCTTTCTTTCCCCATTCATCCCAGACGACCCTCGAGAAGCCCGGAAGGGGAGCCCGCGCTTTCGTGTTGGATGTTGCTTGCCCATCCTTTAGACATGGAATCGAGAATACCATAATTCTTACGATTTCCTTATGAGTTTTCGAGAGCTTACATTCCGGCAGATTCATAGGCCCACCTCGGGTTATATGTGGTGCTATGTGAACATCGTTTACCTTATTTGATCTCTCTCCCACAAAGCTGTAAGTCCCTCTTAAGCCTTGCGACCGCAGTTCCACGCCATCGCATACATTCACCCTCCGCCGAGCTTCGCCCTAGCCCTTCCCCACCCGCTATACTGATGTAGCACGTGTAATTTCTGCTCGCTTGCGTAGGCTGTTTGTTAGGAGGTCCCTATGGCTGCTGCCGCTCAACCTAAAGGAAGCGTTTCCACCGGATCGATCAAACCGGTGACACGTAAGGCCGTTCGCTGCCAGCGCGAGGTCGCCTGGCTGATCACGCAGGCTGCCGGCAAGTTAGTTGCTACCATCGACGACGTCAACGCACCCACGCCCAGTTTTGTGCTGGCAGCGGCGCTATCGCACGTCCGCGCGCAGCAGCATGCCGCACAGGACCATGGACGCACGATTGACTACAAAGCCGTCATGGCCCCCGACCTCGCAAGCTTTTGTGCGGCCGCGGGGCTGCCCACAGCGCGCAACGCGCTTTCGGACGCGGGCTACATGTTCACCCTCTCGGGCGCAGACTCATCCGCGACGTTTACGCCTACTGTAGTGACCTGGGCGAACGCACGGGTGACGCGGCGCAGGTCAAACCGGGCTACGCGATCAAGCTCGCGCTGCGACTGTTCTTGCTGGATGCCGCCACTGCCAGCGGCGCTACCTCCAAAGACAACGCCTCTGCATAGCAAAAGCGCCGGGCCGGGAAATCAATCCCGGCCCGGCGATTGTTCGTTCTACTTATCCCCGTCCCCTACGGGCGAGTTCTTTTGGTTGCGGCGGTTACTCCAGGTCACGTTGTGCTCCTTGTAGTAATCGGGCGCCTCGTTGCCGCTCGCGCTAATGGGGTCGTTGCCGGTCAGGGTGTCGGCAATATCCTGCACGAACTTAATGAACAGGCTCGAGTCGTCGGTCTCGGACGAATCAAAGTCGAAGCCGAACTCCACCGCACCACCAATGATCTTGTCCACGCACTCTGGATCGTCGCCGTCTAGCCAAATGACCACGGTGTACTTGTCCACGTCGCCCACGCGGAAGTTCGCGTGGCTAATGGTCGTCACCACGTCTTTGGACGCAAACGGCTCGGTGTTGGGCTCGGGGCTGCCATCGGCCGCAGCCGCCGCATAGGTGGTGGGCTCGCCATTGCGATACACCCTCACGCGCGCCGCCTTCTCCACGCCCTTGCTGGCGCTGACCACTTTGAGCTTGGCGCTGTAGCCCAGGTCGGTCTTGCCGGCGTTGCGGATATAGAAGGTGTACGCCACGTAGTTTTGCCGTTGTGGCTGCCGTCGATGTCGTCCAGGTTGTCGGGCAGGTCGTCGGCGGCGATATTGGTGCCGTTGTCCACGGCGTCGGCCGCCAGGCGCGCGGTGGCGTTGTTAAAGTCGCCGTTGTCGGCAATGGCCACGCCGCGGCGGAACAGCTCCAGGCGGTTGAGGTTGATAGTGAAGTTGCCCATGTTTTCCTGCATAAACGACAGGGCGAACAGCACGCCAAAGGCAAGCGCCAGCACACGAGGGCCTTTTGCAGTTTGTCCATGCGCAGCAGCGCCGCGCCGATGCGCTCCATGCGGCGCTTGGGCATGTACATGGAGACGACCGCGTCGGGGTCGATGTCGTCGAGGTCCTGGTCGGCCAGCGCCTGCTCCAGCTCCTCGATGCGCACCACGCCGCGGAGGTCGCGCTTGGGTTTGGGCTTGCGCTTGGGTTTGCCGAAGCGCTTGCGGGAGGTGGGAGCCTGCTCGGGTGCGGAGTCCTCGCCGGGCGCGTCCTCGGCATTGGCGCCGGGCACGTCCTGCGGCGTGCCCTTGGGCTGGCGCTCAGTCTGGCCATCGGTCACGTCCTCGGGCTGGCCCTCGACGAAATTCTCGGCCAAATCCTCGGCAGCTTGATCTTTGTTGTCGTTACGCTTGAACAGAGCCATGGCGATCAGATCTTATATTTGGTGCGAATGTAGCCGACGTATTCTTTGACGAGCTCGCGCTCCATGTCGTCGGCGTAACGGAACTGCAGGCCGCAGACGTTGCGGTACAGACTGCCCTTGGGCGCGCGGCGCACCCAACACACGATGCCCAGCTGCCCGGGCAGCTCGTGGCGCTCGCCCTGCAGGCGGATCGTGGGCATTTGCACGGCCAGGGCCTCGCCCACGTCGGGGTAATCGTTAAGGTAGATGGCCAGGCCGCCGGCCGAGACGTCGATGGTCATAGCGTCCTCGGGCTCAGGAGTCGGCGCGTTGTCGCGCTGGTAGGTCAGGCGCATGGCGACCTTAAAACGCTCGTCGCGGCGCCTGACGAAGGTGCGCTGCTCGGCGACTTTGCGCATTTTCCAGTAGGTGCGGATGCCTTTTTCTCGACCGACTCGGGGTAGCCGGCGAGCACGAACGTCTCCTCGCCCACTTTGTATTGCAGCAACAGCTTTTGGTTTTCGTCCATGATGAGCGGCTTGCCGGCGAGCATGGGCGCGCTCATAAGAAAGTACGCCTCGTCCAGGTTCTCTTTGTACGTGGCGAGCATGTTGAAGTCGGTTTTTTGGCCCATGGGCACGTCGAATGCCACCTGAAGCTTAGTCCCCGGCGTTATCTGTTGCTCTGCCATGTATTCTCCCCCAGTCGCGGGCGCCGATATCATCGTCGTGCGCGATGCACATTGGGCTATTGTAACTGCTTTGCCGCAGGTTTCGATGTGCAGCGCGTGAAATGGCGCGGATGTGAGGCGGGGCAGCCACTAGTGCAGCTGCCCCGCGCGCTCCGTCAGCCGGTACTTGCGGTTGCGGCTCGTCGCCGGCGCGTGGCTCAAGCTCGCCTTGTGCGATAAGCGCATTGACGCGTACCCTAACCTGGGAGACGGTGAGTCCCGTGCATTCTGCCAGTTCACGTGTTCCCAGTTCGCCGTTGCGCTTGAGTGCCGCCACAATTAAGTCCCCGCCATGATCGATTTGCTCAACCTTCGCTCGGTAGAGGACAACCTTAAACCGGTCGAAACCCGGGCAAAACAATGGCTCGGCCAGACCTTGCGCACGCATGGCATCGAGCATCATTGGAATGCCCGACCCGTTGCCTTCGGCAGGAGAGCCCGCGCCGTCGGGCAATGGGGCAAGCGACATGAGCTTCACAAGCGTCGCATTGCGACATCGGGAGCTGCCGTCAAACAGGTTCTCGCGAGTCTTTCCTCCGTATAGGCCGCCGGGGTTCGTCACTTCGATACGGTCATCAAAGACGTCAACAGCGATCGACTGCCCACAGAACCGGTCTCCGTATTCTCGGTGGATTACGGCGTTGGCAATTGCCTCGCGCAGGACCTCCTCGGGAATCTCCAGCGAGTCGACACGCGAGACGCCTTGGATCATCGAGGTTCGTCGCAAATTCTTGGCGATTGCCGCGACGGCATCCGAGATCATTTCGCCCAACGTTCCCTCGCAGATCGTACGGTCCATGAACCTCAACGACCCCGCCGCGCCCTTCTGCGTTCCGGCATAGACCGCCACATCGATAAAGAGCTTGGGATAGAACTGCTGGGGATAGGCACCCGCGGCCAGGAGTCCGGCCTTAGTGACATTGCCCTGGGAGTCGAGGAAATTCAGGCGCTCCAGCTTCGTTTTCTTGTCCGGCGCGCCGCGCATCGCACGAGGTGTCAGTGAGAAAGCACGCTCTATCGTGCGGTCGACCAGGGCCTCGTCAAGATCGCCTGCGACCGCGCCGGGCACTGCATCGCGATCACTGGGGCTCGCCCGTTCATACGATGACAAGGACAGGACCTCGGTCGACGAGAGCGGAACATCTTTATCATCGATGCGTTTGTAGCTGCCGCCTTGAGCGCCCCGCTCTATGACATAACAAGGCTTGCTCGACGGGTCGAGCTCCTCAATCGTGATGACCAGAACCACGGTGCCCTGGAGCTCCACGCGTTCAATGGTGTATTTGGGCGGATTGGCCAGTTTTCCGCGCCCGCCGGCATCACCCATGCCCGCTACGAATTGGTTGAGCACCTTCTCGGTCTCAAAGTTCTCAACCGGGACAAAGCCCGCGCGCTCGCTCACGCCGAGCACGATAATTCCGCCAGCGGTATTCGCGAATGCGCTAACCGTTTCCCATACGTCGCGGGAAAGCGTCGTGGCGCTCTCCTTGACCTCGACGTTAAGATCGTCCGAGCCCATGCGCCTTAAAGACTCGAGCAGACCGGTCAGCTCGTTTTCGTTCATCTGCACGTCCTTTCGCTCGGTCCGGCGGAGAATGCCGCGAATAGATTTCCTTCGTCTCTCAGTTATCTCTCGTAATTATCTCTCATCTTTCTGCTATCTCTCATATTAGAGATAAGTGAGAGATGAAAGATAAGATATCTGCCATTTGTTTCATTTAAACATGTTTTTGCTGGTAGAACAATCAGTATTGAGACAATACCATGATTGCTTGTCTCTTTGCTGATCAGTTATCTCTCATATTTATCTCTCGTCTTTCAGTTATCTCTTGTATTAGTGACGAATGAGAGATGAGAGATACGTGAGTAATGAACGAGCGTGGATTTTTGGACGGTCGGAAGTCCCTCAAACAAAAAACGGGGCCGGCCTTACGCCGAGCCCCGTTTTCAAACGGTCAGTTAGTTATCCAACGCGCGAGCGTAGCAGTCAACATTACGCCGCCGCGAACACTCCCAAACCCGTTCCGATGATGCAGATCGCGAAGATGCCAATAATAATCCAAATGGTCTTGACACCCTTTTTGTACAGGGCAACGCAAGCGAACGTTGCCAGCAAGGGCAGCAGGCCGGGGAAGATCGAATCGAACAGATCCTGCAGGACAATCTCCGAACCACCCACATCAAAGGTCAAAGCAGTGGACAGTGAGACCTGTGCCGCAATCATGGCGCCGATAACGGTCATTCCGAGGACACCGGCAGCATGCGTCATGCGAGACATAAGGTTGTTCTCTTCGGACTGCTGCAGGAACTTGGTTCCCAGGTCGTATCCCAGATGGGCGGCGACGATACGCGTTGCAAAGTTAATCACGGAGTAGATGAGCGCGTACACGATGGGGCCGAGCGGGTTGCCCGTCGACGCGATGCCAATACCAATGCCGGCGGCGACCACGCGGAACGTACCCCAGTAGAACGAATCGCCAATGCCGGAAAGCGGTCCCATGAGCCGACCTTCATGGCGTTAATCGAGGACGTGTCGAAGTTCTTATCGGCAGCCGCCTGCTCTTCCATCGAAACCGTAAGGCCGGCTACAAACGGAAGCACATGAGGCGTGATGTTAAAGAACTCGGTATGGCGATCAAGCGCCGCATAGTAATCGTCGTCGTTGGGATAGATCTTTCGCAGGGGCTTCTGAATGGTGTACATGAAGCCCATTGCCATCATCTTGTCGTACGACTGCGAGCACTGGCTCGTAAACTGGCGAAGGAACATGCTCCGATACATATCGGGAGTCATAATCGCGTCCTTCTTGGCCTCTTTGAGATCGGTGTTCTGGGTAGCCATTAGAAGTCCTCCTCTTCATCCTCGGCAACCGCCTGCGGACCGGCCGAGCCCTCGCGGAAGGCCAGGAGCAGCGCGACGCAGATAGCGGCAGCGGCAACACCGACAACGTCCATCTTGAGGTAGATGACCATAATGAATCCCAGGAACAGCCAGGGAAGAAGCTTGTTGTCGCCCATGGTCCTAATAAGAAGAGCGAAGCCGATGCAGACCATGACGCCGGACGCAACGTTGAGGCCGTCCATCACAAACTGCGGAATAGCGTTAAGCGCATTGTTGATGAGGTCGGCACCAAAGAACAGCGAGCAAAACACCAGCAGTGCAGACGGAATGCCAATCGACAGCGGCACGATGGTCAGATGGTACAGATTCGCCTTGGCAAGATCACGATTTGCCAGAGCGGTCTCAATCTTCTTGCAGGCAAAGGCACCCGGAACGGCGTAGCAGAAGTTGCGCCACACCTGAAGGAAGACGGAGACGGGAAGGGCGAGTGCGACGGCAGTTGCCGTGCCCGTACCCGTAATGACGGCAAACGCGCAGCCAAGCACGCCGGAAGCATAGACCTCGGGAGGAACCGCCGCACCGACCATGATGGCGCCCATGAACATGGACTCCAAAGCAGCGCCGACGATAACGCCCTGCTGGACATCGCCAAGGATCAAGCCAACGAACAGGCTCGTAAACAGCGGACGACCAAGCATCGTAATGCCAAATAATTGCTCGTCCATGGACGCAATAAATGCGACCAGTGCAACTAGAAGAAACTGGACAACCATTTCGATCAACCCCAGAAACAGGTCTGCAGGCGAGGCATTCTGCGCAGCTCGCCTGCAGACAACCGCAGCAATTTGAGAGGATTAGTAGTTCATCTGGTGATAGTAACGACGCGTGGTGAGCGGGTGGTTACGGACGTGCTCGAGATGGCAGCTCAGACGCTCGGTGATGGTGTAGGTGACCATCGGGGAGACGATCTTGCGGAACTCGGGGTCGCTGAACGGCAGCTCGACCTCGGCGGTGTCGAACTTGTTCACGCGGACATGGACGCCCTTCTCGTCGGCGAGCATGTGAGTGAAGTTGTCCACGCGGTCCATGAGCTTACGGGTGTCGTCCTCGCCGTAGAGCATGATGAGGCTCGTGCCCTCCTCGCAGATTCGATGGTGCCGTGGAAGAACTCGGCGGCGTGGATAGACTTGGTCTTGATCCACTGCATCTCCTCGAGAATGCACATAGCGTAGTCGTAGGCCTCACCCCAGAGCATGCCGGAGCCAATCACCATGTGGTAGTCGGTGTCCTTGAAGTCCTCGGCCATGGCGGCGCAGCGCTCGTCCTGAGCGTCCTTGGCTTGATGAGGTACGGAGCGATGTTGCCGAACTCCTCCATGAAGGTGTCGTACTTGGGGAAGGCGCCGGCGTTCTTGAGGAAGCGGGCGACCAGCGTGATCTGGTAGGTGTAGATGGCCTCGCACAGAACGTCGTCCTCGGCGAAGCTGAAGAACTTGTAATCGGCGTACTCAGTGGCCGGGGTGTTGTCGTTGGAGACATACATCAGCGTGCGGGCACCCTGCTCCTGGCAGAACTTGGCGGCTCGATGATCTCGGGGGTGGTGCCGGTACGGGTGGAGAAGACGCAGACCGAGTCCTTGTTGAAGGTCTTGGGCGGGCATGCGAGGAACTCAGCGGCAATCTCGCAGTGGACGTCGACGTCGGCCGTGGTGGTCTCGACCCAATACTTCATCGGGAGCGTGTGGGCCCAGGTGCCGCCGCAGCCGATGAAGAAGATGTTGGAATAACCCTGCTCGCAGACCTTGTCCACGGCAGCCTCAATCTGAGGACGGAGAGCGAGGGCATCGCTCACAACCTTCTCGTAACGAGGCTCATCGAAATTGAACATCCCTTACTCCTAACTCACTTGGATGAACCCTTCATTCATCCCATGACGTTATAATACTTTATATAACTAACTATGCAAGAACTATTTCAGATTTTTTTGATTTTTCTTTAATCAGAACCACCCTTAAAAAGGGTGGTTTGCTCTTAGGGTATAACCCACGGGCCCCGGGCTCGCGTCTAAAGGCGCGGGCCCGGACTTCGTCCAGGCCTAGTGCATCTTGACCCGTGGCGCGCCGGTCGAACCGGCGGGATCACCCCCTCTTGAAGGGGTCCTCGTACTCCTTCACGCTCAGCTTGTCCAGCGCGATGTCGTGGGACTCCTGCTCCCTGATGTACTTGGCGATCGTCGCCTCGTTCAGGCCGACGGTGGACACGTAGTAGCCCTCCGCCCAGAACTTCCTGTTGCCGAACTTGTACTTGAGGTTGGCGTGCCTGTCGAATATCATCAGCGAGCTCTTCCCCTTCAGGTAGCCCATGACGCTCGCGACGCTGTACTTCGGCGGGATCGCCAGCAGCACGTGCACGTGGTCGGGCATCAGGTGCCCCTCGATTATCTCGATCCCCTTGTACTCGCACAGCTTCCTGAGGATCTCCCCTATGTCGCTCCTGATTTGGTTGTAGATCACTTTGCGCCTATACTTCGGCGTGAACACGATGTGGTACTTGCACATCCACTTCGTGTGGGAAAGGCTGTAGGCCTTCTGGGCCATGGCGACCACCCCTTCGACTCGAATTCTTGACGGCCTGAACAATCGTCAATAGGTACCGTCAAGATTCTTTCGCAAATTGATCGAGGCGGCCTCGGCCCCGCCTTGCTCTAGCCCTCCGCCTTCTTGCTCAGCTCGTCCATCTCCTCCAGCTTCGACATGTCCAGGTACCTCCTCTTGC
>ENA-OQMZ01000532-OQMZ01000532.1-human-gut-metagenome-genome-assembly--contig:-NODE-532-length-15994-cov-2.753892_pt1 | contig 15994 bp, 30 predicted proteins | sample MGYA00242621_ERZ504862 | MGnify/ENA primary metagenome ERZ504862 (study PRJEB26092, sample SAMD00036393) | human gut metagenome | host: Homo sapiens | study: EMG produced TPA metagenomics assembly of... | reverse complement strand
GGTTCCAGAAATTGAGCATCGTGTTTACGCTGGCCGCGGTTGCTGCGCTGGTCTGGGCGCTGGTGCTCCGGCCCATTGAGCCCCGCCCAAACCTACACCGCCCCGGATCACCGGCAGGCCTCCGGCGCGGCGCAGGCAGCGCTTTCCACCGACCGCAGGGAGATCTGGGATCTGGGCGGGTATCAGGGTGTGGACTGCATCCGCACCCGGGATAGCCTTGTCTATGCGGCGGCGTGGAACGGCTCCTCCCTGAAAAAACGCACCAGCGATCTGGTGCGCACCGACGGCGGCAACGCTGCGGTCATCCTGAGCGTAGAGGGCGAGCTGACCGGCTTTGCGTTCGATACTGCGGGAGACCTGTGGCTCACAGTCCTCACCCCTGCCGGAGGCACCCTCTGCCGCGCCCGGCACGACAGCTGGGGCGCTTCGGTGGAGCAGGTGGTCACGCAGATCGACGGTGCCCCGCTGGGGGCCCTTTCTGCCGTGGAAGTCGGTGCGGACGGCAAGGTCTACTTTGCCGTGGTCGGGCAGGAGAGCGCGGAACAGGGGCTGGAAAGCGCCCTGCGCACCGAGCTGCTGGCCCACACCGGAACAGGTGCGGTATACGTTTATGATCCGCTGCCCGCACCGTGGAGCAGGTGGTGGGCGGCATTGCCGGAGCGTCCGGCCTTGCGCTGGACGAGCGCACCCAGACCCTCTACATCTCCGACCTCGCAGCCGCTGCATCTGGAGCGCGGCGGCCTCTGTCCGCGGCCTGACCGCAGGGGGCAAGGGCTGTCAGAGCAGCTTCAGCGGGCTGCCGGGCTATCCCGGCGCGCTGGCGCTGGATGAGGACAGCACCCTCTACATCAGCTACCGCTGGGCCAGCTCCAGCTGGCTGGAACGCCATGCAGGCAGCACCTTCCTGCGCGGTGTGGCTCTGCGGCTGAGCGAATCGATGCAGGAGAACCTGTTCTCCCTGCCCGCCGACGGCATCCGCGCCGAGGCCGTTTCCACCGCCAGCGGAAGCTGGCTGTGGAGCTTTTCCGGCAAGCCTCAGGGCAGCAGCTCTGCCCTCTGCCCGGTGGAGAACCGGGTGTATTTTGGCATTGCGGGAGAAAAAGCGCTTTATTCTGTACGGGTCTGAACCGCTCCGTCACGCTTCGCGTGCCAGCTCCCCTGCCAGGGGAGCCCTTGGCATCCCGAAAAAATTGTTGCAAACGCTTGGGCCCAATCGAATACAGAACATCGGGTCATCGCGGCAACCGATCGATACGAGGTAATTGATATGACAGACGCATTCAAACAGCAGATTCAGGCGGAAGCCCGGCAGGCAGTGGAAGAGCTGCTGGAACAGGCAAAGCTGAAAAAAGGCGGCGTGTTCGTGGTGGGCTGCTCGTCCAGCGAGATCGTGGGCGGGCACATCGGCAAGGACAGCAGTCTGGATGCCGCACAGGCCGTGTATGCAGGCATTGCACCGGTGCTGGCTCAGCGCGGCATCTGGCTGGCGGCACAGTGCTGTGAGCACCTGAACCGGGCCATTATCATGGAGCGGGAAGCCGCCGAACAATACGGCTGGGAGGAAGTGTGTGTCGTGCCCCGGCCCCATGCGGGCGGCAGCTGGGCCACCACCTGCTGGAAGCAGTGCAAAGATCCCATTGCCGTGGAGGAGATCCGCGCCCACGCCGGTATCGACATCGGCGGCACCTGATCGGGATGCACCTGCGCCGGGTGGCTGTGCCGGTGCGGCTGAGCCTGAGCCGGATCGGCGAAGCAAACATTCTCTGCGCCCGCACCCGTCCGAAGCTCATCGGCGGAGAGCGCGCAAAATATACCGAGGAGGACTGATGCCTTATGGCAGAAAAAACACCGGAAGAGATGCGGGAGCCGTGCTGGCCATCCGTGAAAAGATGGCCGCTGCTGCCCGGGAGGCAGGCCGCGACCCTGCCGAGGTCCAGCTGTGCGCCGCCTGCAAGACCCGCACCGCTGAAACCGTGGCCGCAAGTGCCGCCCTGCCCATTGACGTGTTTGGCGAAAACCATGTGCAGGAGCTCTGCGCAAACTTTGACGCAGGCGCTTACTGCGGCAAGCCAGCCATTTCATCGGACACCTGCAGACCAACAAGATCAAAAAAAGTCCTGGGCCGGGCCAGCCTGATCCAGAGCGTGGGCAGTGAACACCTTCTGACCGCCATCGAGAAGGAAGCCGCCAAGGCGGGCATCGTGCAGAACGTCCTGCTGGAGGTGAACATCGGCGGGGAGGAGAGCAAGAGCGGCGTTTCGCCGGAGGCGCTCTGGCCCCTGCTGGATGCCGCTGCCGCACAGGAGCACATCCGGGTCAAGGGCCTGATGGCCATTCCCCCGGTCAATGATGACGATGCACAGAACCGCCGGTATCTCGCCGCCGTCCATGACCTGTTCGTAAAGGCCGGGGAGCGCGGCTATTCCAACGTGGAGATGCAGACCCTCTCCATGGGCATGAGCGGCGATTATGAGAACGCCATCCGCGAAGGCGCAACGCTGGTGCGCATTGGCACCGCGATCTACGGCGAACGGGATTACAGCAAAAAATAAACCTCTCCGTCATCGCTGACGCGCAGACTGAGAAGTTGAAATCAAGGAGGAACCATGGCAAAACAGAACATCAAAGACCCAGGTGCACATCACAACAGCAGCGGCGCGCTCATCCGCCGCTTTTTACCCTATCTGGCAAAACACAAGGCAGTGCTCTTTCTCGACCTGTTCTGCGCCGCGCTGACCACCCTGTGTGACATCTTCCTGCCCAAGATCATGAGCACCATCACCAACTCGGCCATGGGCGTGGGCATCACCCTGACCACCGGCATCGTGCTCAAGCTGGCGGGCATCTACTTTGTGCTCCGCATCATCGACGGCGCGGCCCAGTATTTCATGTCCGGCATCGGCCACATCATGGGCGTGCACATCGAGACCGACATGCGCCGGGATGCCTTTGACCATCTGCTGCTGCTCGACCACACCTACTACAACAACACCAAGGTCGGCACCATCATGGGCCGCATCACCAACGATCTGTTCGATGTGACCGAGTTTGCCCACCACTGCCCCGAGGAATTTTTCATCGCCTTCATCAAAATTCTGGCCTCCTTCATCATCCTGTGCCAGGCCAGCATCCCGCTGACGCTGGCGGTGTTCGCCTGCGTGCCCCTGATGGGCGTGGTATCCGTTTATCTGAACGGCCGTCTGCGTGCCGGTTCCGGCAGCAGCGCATCCAGATCGGTGAGCTGAACGCCACCATCGAGGACAGCCTGCTGGGTCAGGGCGTGGTAAAAGCCTTTGCCGCCGAGGAGCAGGAGCGTGCCAAGTTCGAGCAGGGCAACAAGGACTTTGAGCACATCAAAACGCTGGGCTACTACGCCATGGCGGCTTTCAACACCTCCACCCGCCTGTTCGACGGCCTGATGTATCTGGTGGTCATTCTGGCGGGCGGCCTGTCGCTGGTCAACGGTAAGATCACCGCCGGTGACCTGGTGGCCTACATGCTCTATGTCACCACCCTGATCGCTACCATCCGCCGCATCGTCGAGTTTGCCGAGCAGTTCCAGCGCGGCATGACCGGCATCGAGCGCTTTGCCGAGATCATGGACACCCCTGTACCCATCCACGATGCCCCAGATGCAAAGCCCCTGCAGCCCGGCCCCGGTGCCATCCGCTTTGACGATGTCAGCTTTGAGTACCCTGACGACCACAACAAGGTGCTCCACCATGTCAGTCTGGACATCAAGGCAGGCGAGCGGCTGGCTCTGGTCGGCCCATCCGGCGGCGGTAAGACCACTTTGTGCAACCTCATCCCCCGCTTCTACGATGTGACCAGCGGCCGCATCTACATCGACGGGCAGGACATCCAGCAGGTCACTCTCAAGAGCCTGCGCGAGGACATCGGCATCGTCCAGCAGGACGTGTACCTGTTCAGCGGCTCTGTGGCGGATAACATCGCCTACGGCAAGCCCGATGCCACCCGGGAGGAGATCATCGAAGCTGCCCGTCTGGCCGGTGCAGAGCGCTTTATCATGGCCCTGAAGGACGGCTTCGACACCTATGTCGCGAGCGCGGTGTCAAGCTCTCGGGCGGCCAGAAGCAGCGCATCGCCATTGCCCGGGTGTTCCTGAAGAACCCGCCCATCCTGATCCTGGACGAGGCCACCAGTGCACTGGACAACGAGAGCGAGATCCTTGTGGGGCAGAGCCTGGAAAAGCTGGCCCATGGCCGCACCACCCTGACCATTGCCCACCGCCTGACCACCATCAAGAACTACGACCGCATCCTGGTGCTTGGCTCCGAGGGCATTGTGGAATCCGGCACCCACGACCAGCTGCTGGCAAAACAGGGCGTGTACTACCGCCTGTGGAACCAGCTGCCCGGCGAGGACACGCTGTAACCCAAAAATTTAGAGATGATAAAAGCGGAACCGCTGAGTTTTCAACGGTTCCGCTTTTTGTTGTGGAAAAAATAAAGGGCTGTTCCCTCTTCGTATGTATAATATTATTCCTCATCCTTCGGGTTGTCCAGATGCTTGCGCTGTCTGCGTGTCAGTGCGGCGCACAGCTGCAGCAATGCAAAACACAGGATACCGGTAAAAACACCGGCAATGACAGCACCGACCCAGTATCCATAGGAAAAACCGCTGATCAGCGTAACCGCCACCACAGCAACCAGAGAATACACGGCATTGGCCGGGGCCGTATCCAAAAGGTGACGATCCCACAAACCATTGCGCAGACACGCAACAACCATATAGATGCAGCCGATCATAAATACAATCCACTCTCCGGCGGCCTTGTCCGCAGCCCCGAACATCGTCTGCACGATCCACGCCGCCAGAAGGCTGCCCCACATCAACCAGAAGCCACGCCCCTCAATTTTGCGCAGAGTTTGCTCCTGCATCTCATCCAACTGGTTTTTCTTGCTGTATAGTGAAAATCTCATAACTCATTCCTCCCAGAACAGTTCATCCAGTGTTTTTCCCAAAATTTTGCAGATGCTGCGGCAGAGATTGATAGTGGGGTTGTACTCGCCCTTTTCGATCGCGTTGATGGTCTGGCGCGAGACCCCAGCCGCTTCTGCCAATGCCCCCTGCGTCATATCTTTTTCCGCGCGGGCAGCTTTCAGTTTCAGATTCTTCGGCATCCTGTCACCTCGTCTATTTCCTGTGAGGGTGAACTCGTTCCCTCTGGATACAGGATAACACTCGCAAGACATTATGTCAAGCATATTTTACTTTTTGTCTTGTATTTTATATTTCAAAAATAGAAAAAGCCCCGTGTCCGGCATATCGCACCGGCACGGGGCTTTGCAATGATTTCAGAAAAACGTTCCCGGCCCGCCGGGATGTAAGGATGCAACCGGACGCGCTCCAAAATCCCGGAGATAGTGCTGTTCCAGTTCGTCCGTTTTTGCCTCAAAAATAACCACGGCAGATTTACAATCGTTTTTTCATCAGCTTCAGGTTCGTTGCTTCTGCCATCCCGAAGCCGCCGTAAAAGTGCATGTGCTGCGCATCATCCGGACAGACCAGTTCAATCATCTGTGCGCCGCGTTCCCGCACACGCTGTTCCACTTCTTGGAGAAGTAATCTGCCATACCCCTTGTTCTGATACTCCCCGAAAATCAGGATCTCGTCGAGATAATAGAATGTAAAATCATCGTAGCTTTCCAAAAAACCGATGACAAGCCCTGTTGGAATATCGTTGTCATCTTCTTGCATCAGGCAGAGGGAATCCTCCATCGTTACCATTTGATGGATTCGCTTATATGCCTTTTCATAAGTCCAGCACCCGCCAGAATGTTGGTTGTAGTGATTCATGTAAAGCGTTGCTACTTTTTCAATATTTTCCTCTGTAATAGGGGTATAATTCATTGATTCAGCTCCTTCTTCTTATAAAAATCCCCATGCCCACACGATTGAGATGCAGGCATGGGGCCATGAAATATCAGGTTTTATTCTCCCACGATGAGCCGCACAGCACCATAGATGCCGGCATCATTGCCGAGGGTAGCGGCAACGATGGGGGTCTCGCGGCAGGAGCTGAAGGCATAGGTCTTGAAATGCTCCCGCAGGGGGTTGAAGAGGACATCTCCGGCACGGGCGACACCGCCGCCCACCATAAACATCTCGGGGTCAGTGGTAGAGGCAATGGAGCCAGCGCCATGCCCAGGGTGTCGGTCATCTCGTCCACCTCACGGGCGGCCAGTGCATCGCCTGCACGGGCGGCATCAAAGACATCCTTGGCGGCAAAGTCGGTGCCGCGCAGGGTGCAGAGGGTGTCCGGGTTCTCGTCCAGCAGCTTCTTCATACAGCGGACCACGCCGGTGGCGCTGGAATACTGCTCCAGACAGCCGTGCTTGCCGCAGCCGCAGACCGCCGTCTCGTGGGGGTTGACGGTGATGTGGCCGATCTCACCGCCTGCACCGTGGACACCCTCGATGATCCTGCCGTTGACAATGACACCGCCGCCGACACCGGTGCAGCGTGACCATCACCGCGCTGCGGCAGCCCTTGGCACAGCCCATCCAGATCTCGCCCAGCGCGGCCACATTGGCATCGTTGCCCACCAGCACCTTGATGCCGTCCAGCAGGCCGGACAGCTGGATGGACACGTTCCGCTCACCCCAGCCGCCGAGGTTGGCGCAGACAATGGGCACGATGCGGCTGTCCAGCACAGGGCCGGGCACACCGACACCCACGCCCTCCACCTGCTCGGCAGTGATGCCGTTTTCCTGCATCTTGTCCTTCACGGCCTTGGCCAGGTTCCCAAGGATGTGCTCCCCTGCATTGGAGGTGTCGGTGGGCACCTCCCACTTTTCCAGCAGCGCGCCCGCCGTGGTAAACAGGCCCACCTTGGCCGTGGTGCCGCCCAGGTCGATGCCGAATGCGTACTCTTTCATATTCATTTACCCCTTCTTTGCGGCGGTCAGGCCGCCGATTTTCTCATCGTTATCATTATAACATATCCATTTGCAAAAGACAGAGGCTGAAACAGGATTTATGCAAAAAGCCGAAAATCTCTTTCGATTTTTGGCAAAGCAAAAGGCCTCCCGCAGTGGGAGGGCCGGAAAGCCTTGGGAGAACTTACTCCTCGTCAGAGGATTCCTCTTCGTCATCCTCATCCTCGTCGTCATCATCCGTCTTGGCTTATAGAAAATGCCGCTGAGGAAGATGCTGATAAAGTACAGCAGGCACATGGGCACAGCCACGAAGCACTGCGACACGATATCGGGCGGGGTGATGATGGCTGCGATCAGGAAGATCAGGACAATGGCAACGCCGCGGCCCTTCTTCATGATCTCGGGTTTGCAATGCCCATCTTGGCAGAATGATGGTGACCAGAGGCATTTCAAACACACAGCCGAAGATGATGAACATGGTCAGGCAGAGGTTGATGTAGCTCTCGATGCTGATGGATGCCGTGATGTAATCGGTACCCTCCAGCGTAACGAGGAAGTTCAGCATGAACGGCAGGGTGACCTTGTAGGCGAACAGCACACCCACGCAGAACAGCGCCAGCCCGAACAGCAGCACCAGCCGGAAGAAGAAGCTCTCGCTCCGTTTCAGGCCGGGTTTGCAAGGCGTAGACCTGATACAGCGCCACCGGAATGGTCACGATCACCGCAGCGATCAGGACACCCGGAAATACTGCATCAGCTTTTCCTGCGGGGCCAGGAACACGAAGGTGTAGTTCGCATTCATTGCCATGGCCGTCAGCAGGTCGATCAGCTTATCCGAAATTGCCAGGAAGCCGATCACGCCCACTACAAACACCGCCGCGCAGATGATCAGCCGGTTCCGCAGCTCTTTCAGATGTCCGGTCAGCGTCATGCTGCCGTCGTCCGACATGACTTCGGCTTTCTTTTTGCGCTTCACGTTGGTAGCCACAAATTACTCCTCGTCCTTCTTCTCAGCCTTTTCCTCGGTCTTGGTCTCGGCAGGCTTGGCATCGCCGTTCTCATCCACGTCGTCCATGCCTTCCTTAAAGTTCTTCATGGTCTTGCCGAACATCTTGCCCAGCTTCGGCAGGTTCTTGGGTCCAAAGATGACCAGAACGATGATCAGAACAATGATAAGCTCCTGAGGTCCGATTCTCATAATAATAATCTCCTTTTTCCTCTTGCCGCGCCGCTCTGGCGGGCTGGATTCCAGTTTTTATCCTACAACCGCGGGCGCGGGTGTATCCATGTACTTAGACCTTTGCCTCTTCGGCAGGGGCAGCCTCCTCAGCGGGAGCAGCTCGGCAGGGGCTTCGTTTGCAGCGGGGGCCTCCTCGGGCTTTTCCTCTGCAGCAGGCTCTTCTGCCTTTTCCTCTGCCTTCACAGGCTCAGCGGCAGGCTCTTCCGCCTTGACAGGCTCTTCGGGCAGCTCCTCCACGGTATCCTCCAGCTCGGCCACTTCCTCGACTTCTTCGGCCTTCTTGGCTTCTTCCTTGCTGGTCTTACCGATGTTGGTAAAGCTCTTTGTGACATCCTTCATGCTGTCGTCGATGTCCTTCTTGATGTCGGTCAGGGGAGCAACGGCTTCCTTGATGGGGGCCTGGATCTCGTTCAGGGGCTCCACCACATTCTTCTGGATCTCCTCGGAAGCGGCACCGGTGTACTTTTTCAGCTCCCGCAGCATCTTGCCGAGCTTGCGGGCGTACTCGGGCAGCTTATCGGGGCCGATGACCACGAAGCCACGATGGCCACCAGGATCAGCTCTGTAAAACCAATTTTCATAGCGTTCCAATTCCTTTCCTCTCACACAACAGGCATCCTTTGCGGCCTGCCGTGCTGTTACTGCACAGGGGATGCGGCGCGGTGTGCGCCTTTGTTGCCCTATGTATACCGGAAGTGCATGAACTTCAAATGAACTTATTTTGAACAGTATATGAACAAGAGCAATTTTCCCGTTAATTATATAACAGTTCATATACCCCATCAATAATATTACATTTTGGAATCACTTGACGGATTGGTCAGCGTACCAATACCATCGATCTCGCACCGCACCACATCTCCGGGCTTGAGGAACTGCGGCGGTCCATGCCCATGCCCACACCCGCCGGGGTGCCGGTGGCAATGATGGTGCCCGCTTTCAGGGTCATGCCCTGCGAAAGCTCGGCAATGACATGGTCGATGTCAAAGATCTGCAGGGCGGTATTGGAATCCTGCCGCTTCTCGCCGTTGACAAAGCTGCGGATGCCCAGCCTGGCGGGTAGTCGGCAAAGGCATCTGCCGTGACGATGCAGGGCCCGATGGGGGTAAAGCCGTCCAGACTCTTGCCGAAGTACCACTGTTTGTGCGCCGTCTGCACATCCCGGGCCGAGACATCGTTCAGGATGGTATAGCCGAAGATGTAGTCCCGGGTCTGACCGGCGGACACATCCCTGGCATCCCTGCCAGCACCACAGCCAGCTCACACTCATAATCCAGCTTTTTCACCAGATCGGTGTGGGCCTCGATGGGGCCGCCGTCCGGCACGGCGCGGGTCACGCGCTTGGAAAAGTAGATGGCATCCTCGTGCTTGGTGGCAAAGGCAGCAGCAGAATATTTCTCTGCCTCATCGGAGTGGGCCATATAATTGATGCCAAGGCAGATGACATCCTGCGCCGGGGCCGGGATGGGGCTTTCCAGCGTGACAGCCTCCACAGGCAGAGCGGGAATGCCCGCAATGGCCAGCGACAGCCCATACCGCACCTGCGGGGTCAGAAACGGGATGGCCTCGCTCAGGGTCTCATAGCTCAGGCCCAGCCAGCTCAGCGGCCAGACCTGCCGTCCATCCTCCGATAAGATTGCCGGGTCTTCCACGCCGTCCGGCAAACGGCAGGTAATAAAGCGCATACCGTATCCCCTTTCTCAGTGCCGATACGCAATGGCGTTCCGGATACGCTCCGCCTCGGCCTGACCGGCCAGCTGGCGCACCAGTTCCAGTGCAAAGGGGATGGCACCGCCCAGCCCATAGCTGGTGGTGATGTTGCCATCCACCACGACCTCTTCATCGTGGACGATGGCACCGGCCAGCTTATCCTGGAAGCCAGCGTGGGCGGTGGCGTTCCTGCCCTCCAGCAGGCCCAGAGAGGCCAGGATGCTGGGGCGGCACAGATGGCAGCCACCTTCCGGCCTGCCCTGGCAAAGGCGGCACAGGTCTCGGTGACCGTCTTGTTGGCGGCAAGGTTGGGTGTGCCCGGGATCCCGCCGGGCAGAACGACCATGTCCACATCGGAATAATCCACTTCCTCGGCCAGCGCATCGGCGGTCAGGTGGATCTTATGGCTGCTCACCAGCTCCCTGCGGCCCATGGCAGAGGCCACGATGACCTCCACCTTGGCGCGGCGCAGCAGGTCTACCACCAGCAGAGCTTCGCACTCCTCGGTGCCATCGGCAAAAAATACAACTGCCTTACTCATCTTTACAGACTCCCTTCTAAAAAAGCGCACCGCAGGCGGGTGCTCCCCTGCCCCGCGGCGCGCGGTCCGTGTTATTCTTCGGCGGGCTGTTCCGCCTTTTCTTCCAGCAGGCGGCGCAGCACACTGTCATCCTTGCTGATGACCCGGCTCACCCGGCTGATGATGGCGCTGGACGCACCAATGTTGCCCATGATGCTGGTATAGCTCTGCTTGTTGACCAGTTTTTCCGCAATGTTATACCGCTGCTCCATTGCACTGAGCTCGGCGTAGCTGCACACATCCTGCAAAAAGCGGTAGCACTCCTCAGGCGTTTTCAGCTCCAGCAATGCAGAATACAGGCCGGACTCTCCGGTGGGATGATCTTTTGCCATGGCTTGTTCCTCCCCTATCGTTCAGGTTGGGTCTGGCCCGCGCGGGGCACTTCAATACACTACTTTATTGTAGTGCAAACGCGGCAAAAAATCAACGGGAAATTTACAGCATTTTTTCCAGCGTGGTCAGCTGCATGGAAATGCCCGCAGCTTCTGCCTCGGCGGGGCCCAGCACGCGGTAGCCTTTGGTCTTGAAGAACTGCAGCACCGGCAGGCACTTGGTGTGCACCTCGCAGTACAGGCGGCCCCGGCCCTCACCCCGGGCCAGGCGCTCGCAGGTGGCCAGGATATCCCGGCCCAGTGCCTTGCCCCGGTACTCGGGCTTGAGGTAGAGGTGGAGCAGGTGCAGGGCCGGTGTTCTCCATCTTCCAGGCAAAGTAGCCGATGGTCTTGCCGCCCAGCACCACGAGGAAATAGTTCACATCGTTGTCGATATCTGCCTCAATGGCATCGGCGCTCTGCAGCGTTTCCACCAGCGTGTCCAGCTGCTTTGCAGGGTAATAGCGCTTGTAGACCTCGTGCCAGATCTCACTGGCAAGGTCAGCGTTGGCGTGAATGTATTTGGCCTTTGCGACCAGCTTGTAATCGGGTTTCATAGTGCTCCTTATGCGTATACGATATAATCCGGCTTGCGGGGGGCGGCGGGCCGGGGCTCCTCTGCCGGGTAGCCCAGAATGCAGTGGCCCACGCCGATATAGTCCCCCTCAATGCCCCACTTCTTCAGCAGGGCCTTGCCCTCTTCGGTCTCGAACTCTTCCTTTGCGCGGTTGATCCAGCAGCTGCCCAGCCCGATGGCGGCAGCAGCGTTCATCAGGTTGCCCATCACAAGGCTGCCGTCCTGCACGCCACAGCGGGCGTTGGCATCCGCCAGCACCACCAGAATGGTGGGGGCACCGTACATGGGGTCGCCCGTGTTGCCCATCACGGCGGCATTCATCCGGGTGAGCTGGGCGCGGGTCTTGGCATCCTGCACCACCACGATCTTTGCGCTCTGGCGGTTCATGGCGCTGGGGGCAAAGGTGCCTGCACGCAGAACGGCTTCCAGCTCCTCTTTCGTGATCTGCTCCGGCTTGTAGGCGCGGCAGCTGCGGCGGGTCTCAAGGGTATGTAAGGTCTCATTGGTCATAGCAATTTCCCTCCCTAAAAGTTCTGGTGTTATTGTACCATACAACGCCGTAAAGTGCAAAACAAAAAGGCGGCTGCGCCTTCCTTTTTGAAAGCGCAGCCGCCTGATTGCTCTTCGTTGGTTTGGAACGAGATGTTTTACAGCGCGGTCTTGATGTTGTGATGCGTGGAGCTGTAACGAACAACTGCTTCCATCAGGGCAACGGGCCACAGAATGACCTTGCCCAGGATCTCGGCCGGCTTGACATCCACCGTATCCATGCTGTTGATGCCGAACAGAACCAGACAAGCAATGCCGCAACCCAGAATGTAATAGTACATAAGTCAAACCTCCTATATTTTTCTCACAGGCTTACGCCTGAAGCTCATGTGTCGGCGGGGGGCTTTCCGCTCTCCGCATCCTTACTATACCGCAATTTTGATGTAAAGTCAATATCCAAAAACGTGAAACAAATTAAAGTTTCTTTTGAAAGCCGTTTTGTTCATGTAAATAAAGCAGTGAAGTTCGCTTTGCTTTATAAACGTGAAGTCAGTGTCCTGAATTGGCCGCGAGCCGGAAACAAATTGTTCATATTCTGCCCTGAAAGAGGCCGAAAACGGTCGTTTTGTACTTGCAGAAAAAACAGGAACTGGTGCATAAAGCTCCATCTGAAATTTTGTGCAGAACGCCCTGCAATAACAGCTGTTTTCCATTCGTTTACAGGTTAAGGAAGGACGTGTCGGATTTTTTGTTTTTGAAGTGAGGACACTGCATGAAGAAAATTTTTCGCAAAAATTTTTACCTTTTTCCTCTCGGCCCTGCTGGTACTGACCCTTTCCCTGCCCGTTTTTGCGGACATGGTCCCAAGCCTTCGGTCACGCTCAAGCTCTATTACACGCCGGGCCAACGCTATGCGGTTACTCTGCTGGGCAATACCAGGGTCAGCGGGCCGTGGGGCTCTGCAGACCAGTACCGGGAGCGGATGGGCTCCCGGGAAACCTGGGAGGCCTTCAAAAACTATCCCGCCCCGGAGCTACTACTTCCTCGACTACTTTCAGGAATACCCCGGCGATGCCGATGCAGAGTTCGTCTGGGGCTACTACCCGCCCAACAAGTTCTATGTTCTGCTCTATAATATAGAGACCGGTACATTCTACCGCAGCCAGGAGCCAGTGGAGCGCTATGCCTTTTCCAGCGAGTGGCAGGTGCTTCTCGATTCCCAAGACGGCCTGCGGGTCTACCACAACCGCAACGATTCCGACATTCTTTCCTCCTTTGCCGCCCGGGTGCTCATCACCCTGATCCTGGAGCTGACGTGGGGCATCCTGCTTTTCGGGCTGCGCGGCCCCGCCCAGCGCGCTCTCATCGGCAAGGTCAACCTTGCCACGCAGATCATCCTGAACTCGGGCTGTGCTATGGCACGCTTTACCTCGGGCCGATGTGGGGCAATTTCCTTTATTTTGCACTGGAGGTGCTGGTGTTCTCCGTGGAAGCCTTTGTCTACAACCGGTATCTGCCCTGGCCGGAGGGCAAAAAGCCTCACCCCATCCTCTATGCGCTGACTGCCAATCTCCTTTCCTTCGGCATCGGGCTGGAATTGAACACCCACTGCACCAACACGCAGATCCGGCTGATCGGGCTGATCTGTCTGGTGCTGTGGTACGCCGGGCCGTGGCTCTGTCGAAAGCTGCGGAAAGTGCAAAATGCACAATAAAAAGAAAAAAATTCGTCAAGAATCAATCTTGTTGCGTACCGGGAAATCCGCTATAATAGAAGCGTCAAACCAGATTTTACCGGAAAGGAGACACGGACGTATGGCAAAAGCATCTCAGGTCGTTTTACTGGAAAATGAGTTTTACCTCATCAAGGCACCCAATGGAAGGTGTTGGAGATCAAGAACTTCAACACGGAGAACGGCGCGGCCATCCGTCTGTGGGACTACGCCGGACATCCGTGGCAGCAGTGGCAGTTCGTGGATGCCGGCGAGGGACGCTGGCGGATCAGGAACCGCTTTACAGGCAAGTTCATCGATCTGGCCCTGGGCGGCGTGGTCGAGGGCACCTGGCTGCACCAGTGGGGCCGCACCAGCGGGCTGAGCCAGTGCTGGGAGCTGGAGTCCACCCGGAACGGCCGCACCCGCATCCGCAACGTGCTGGCCGACAAATACATCGATCTTGTGGGCATGAACACCTCCAACGGTGCACAGGCCCAGATCTGGAATTACGTCTCGGGCGGCAATCAGGAATGGAACCTGGTGCGCGTTGACCCCGACACCGCGCAGACCAACGCCCGTGCCGAGGAAAAGCGGGACCCGGAGCCCACGCCCTCCCAGCGCAAGCACCAGAATGATCTGGTGCGGAAGCTGAACAACGCCGGAAAAGGCCGGGCCGCACGGAAATAAGAAACGATAAAAGCGTCCCACAGGGGGCTCCCTGTGGGACGCTTTTTGTAATGCTGACAGAAACGGAGAATTGCTGATGGATCCCAAATTTCCCATGCGCAACACCACCCTGTGCTATCTGGAGCAGGATGATGCCTACCTGATGCTCCACCGCGTGACCAAGAAGAACGACCTGAACCACGACAAATGGATCGGCGTGGGCGGCAAGTTTGAGCCGTTTGAAAGCCCGGAGGACTGCCTGCTGCGGGAAGTGCAGGAGGAGACCGGCCTCACCCTGACCTCCTACCGCTGCCGGGGCGTAGTGACCTTTCTTCTGGCGAGCTGACCGAATATATGTTCCTTTACACCGCCGATGCCTGGACAGGCACACTGGTAAAGGATGCCGCCCGGAACGAGGGCATCCTGGAATGGGTGCCCAAGGAACAGGTGGAGCAGCTGCCCATCTGGGAGGGCGACAAGATCTTCTTCCGCCTGCTCAAGGAGGACAGACCCTTTTTCTCGCTCAAACTCCGATATGAAGATGATACGCTGGCTGAAGCCGTGTTGGACGGGAAACCTTTATAACTCCCTCGTCACGGCTTTGCCGTGCCAGCTCCCTCGGAGAGGGAGCCTTTTAGCCTCCCTCATTGAGGGAGGTGGCATCGCGCAAGCGATGACGGAGGGAGTTTAATTCAGCTTCAGATCGCCGTCTTTGATCCAGCCCAGCTTGCGCTCGATCTCGCAGAAGAGAACGCTCAGGACTGCGGGCAGAACAAAGCAGATCAGGACCATGGCAGCCCAGTCCATGGGGGTGATGGCGGCCTTGGTGCCGGCGGCGATATCGTTCACCCAGCCGGTGTACACGCCGATCTGGCCCACCAGACCGCAGGTGCCCATGCCGGAGGAGACCGCCGCGCCGTTCATCTCAAAGTGGAACAGGCAGGTCGCCAGCGGGCCGGTGATGGCCGAGGCCAGCGTGGGGGCAATCCAGATGCGGGGGTTCTTGATGATATTGCCCATCTGAAGCATACTGGTGCCCAGGCCCTGGCTGACCAGGCCGCCCACACCGTTCTCCTTATAGCTCATCACGGCAAAGCCGACCATCTGGCGCAGCAGCCTGCTACAGCAGCGCCGCCCGCCAGGCCGGTCAGGCCCAGAGCCGCGCAGATGGCGGCAGAGGAGATGGGCAGGGTCAGTGCCACACCCACGATGACAGACACCAGAATGCCCATGACCAGCGGGGCCTGCTCAGTGGCCCACATAATCAGGGTGCCCACCTTGCTGGCGGCAGCACCGATGGGAGCCGCGATGAGCATGGAGAGGCCCACGCCCACAAAAATGGTCACCAGCGGGGTGACAAGGATATCGACCTTGGTCTCCTTGCTCACGGCCTTGCCCATCTCAGCAGCCACAATGGCAATGATCAGAACAGCCAGCGGGCCGCCTGCGCCGCCCAGCGCATTGGCCGAGTAGCCCACGGTGATCAGGCTGAACAGCACCAGCGGGGGGCAGTGCAGTGCCCAGCCGATGGCACAGGCCATGGCCGGGCCGCTCATGGCCGAGGCATAGCCGCCCAGATCGACCAGCACCTCCAGCCCGGTCTGCTGGCCCAGCGTTTTGATGATGGTGCCGATCAGCAGGCTGGCGAACAGGCCCTGTGCCATGGCACCCAGAGCCTCGATGAGATAACGCTGCGGAGTGATGACGATATCCTTCCGCTTCAAAAAAGTCCTTTACACTTGACA
>ENA-OQMZ01000531-OQMZ01000531.1-human-gut-metagenome-genome-assembly--contig:-NODE-531-length-16015-cov-2.308912_pt1 | contig 16015 bp, 20 predicted proteins | sample MGYA00242621_ERZ504862 | MGnify/ENA primary metagenome ERZ504862 (study PRJEB26092, sample SAMD00036393) | human gut metagenome | host: Homo sapiens | study: EMG produced TPA metagenomics assembly of... | reverse complement strand
ACCCCGGCAACGTGGTTTACCGGGGCTATTATTATGAAAAAAATTTATGTGTAATGATAACACATTACAACGTCTTTCGTAGGTTCTTTCGAACTATCTATATAGTAGCAATCATTTATGAACAAATTATGAACTCGCAGTTAACTTTTCGTTTATTTGCACAATTATTTTATATTTTTTAATATTTTTTTATAGAATTACCACATATTTATAGTTCTTGTTTTATTTTATTGCTTTGTCTATCTTGTATATCTCCCATAATCTTCCATAACTATTTCGTCTTTTCACAGTTACGATTTGAGAATGAGCAGATTTTACTCAAAAAGACTCTTTGCAAAATCAGCCAGTTTATGCAGGATTCCTTTTACCTCTTCTTTACCAATCCCCATTTCTTCCAGTTTATCATATGCCTTCGTCACAGCACTCCTGAGCTGTTCCTCATCAATATCAGAATCCTTGATCTGTTTAACGATCTTTATGATTCTGTTCTCTTCTTCCTCCGAAAGGCTAACTCCTGCAGTACTCTCCGCAGTCTGGATCAGCGATCTGATCTGATCATCTGAAATATCCTGTTTTGCTGCCTCATTTTTCACATACATAATGATATCAACTACTTTGTCCGGATCTGATACAAGAGAATCAATCTCATTATCAGAAATAATCTCCTGTACAGATTCCGAAGTATCTGCTGCCATCGCCGGTACTGCCGGTGTTGTACATGTAATTGCTGCCGCAATAATAAGTATTCCTGCTTTTTTTATTCTCATGATTTAATTACCTCCATACTTTTGCCAGTCAATAATAAGTCTCTGTCTTTTCACTGTCAGCAGATTACAGACAATGAACAGGCATTTTCATTTACCGGCTCATTATATCAGAAATCTTATGCCTTCTGTAAAATAAATATCCCAATTTCTCTCTTCATAATTCCTTCGACATTTGTTCAAATTTTTTTCACATCTTAAACACGATTTTCTCATAATTGCAGGATATACTAAAGCTATAAAAATAATAAAGCCAACGTTATTTTTATAAAATTTCTTTTTCATATGTTGATTGCCGGAAGAGGCAATTAACTCTCCTTCCTTTTAAAAAATAAATTTGAACGTAATATAAAAAGCATCCGCTTAGCCACCGGATGCTTTTTATATTTATCTTTTTATGAAATTTCTGTAAATGCATTTGCCAGCTGTGCAAACTGTGCCAGTGTCAATGCTTCTCCTCTGACACTCAGGGAAAGTCCACACATCCCCAACGCCTGCTCAATCTGTTCTTTAGAAAATGGTATCTCCTGTGAATTCTTCAAACCATTCACCAGTGTCTTCCTTCTCTGGTTAAAAGATGCTCTGATAATACGAAACATCAGCTTCTCATTCTTTACCTCAACCGGCGGTTTTTCATATCGTTCCAGTCTGATCACGGCACTTCCCACTTTAGGTCTTGGCATAAAACAGTTGGGCGGTACATTTGCCACGATCTTTGGTTTCGCATAATATTGCACAGCCAGTGAAAGCGCCCCGTAATCTTTTGTTCCGGGTCCTACCTGCATTCTGTCCGCAACTTCTTTCTGTACCATAATAGTAATAGAATCAACAGGAACCTGATTCTCAAACAATCCCATGATGATCGGGGTAGTAATGTAATATGGCAGATTGGCAACAACCTTGATTGGACGCCCTGATTTTTTTCCAGTGCAAGCTGGCGGATGTCTACTTTGAGGATGTCGTTGTTGATGACTGTCACATTATCCCAATCTTTCAGAGTGTCGTCCAGGATAGGAAGCAGTGTTTTATCAATCTCAACTGCTGCCACTTCCCTTGCTGCTTCAGCCAGATACTGTGTCATGGTTCCGATTCCCGGTCCAATCTCCAATACAAAATCATCCTTTGTGATCTGTGCAGAATCTATAATCTTATCCAGAACATGAGTATCGATCAGAAAGTTCTGACCAAACCTTTTCTGGAATGCAAAATTATACTTCTGAAGCACTTCTATGGTATACTTTGGATCTCCTAGATACGGTCTGGGCATAATCTTTACTCCTTTTTCTTTATTACCTGTAACTGTACAAATACGCATTATTTAGTAAAATCTTTCTCGTACAGAACAATATATCCATCTCTGTCTATACGTTTCTTAGATACATTTCGTTTAAATTTACGGATTCCTCCCTGTGATTTTGCAATCGCAGCATCTATCAGTTCTTTTACTGCGCCAACATTCATAGGAGAATCCTCTTTCTGGTTAATTCCAATCAGATTATACAGCGCAAGCATTCCCATCTGATCAATAGCATAACCATTCTCTTTTGTATAAACCCTTGCAAAATTGACAAGTTCATCATTGGTAAACACAGGAATATTGATCATTGAAGTAAACTTCTTTGCGAATTTCGGATATCTGGCAATCAGTTTTCGCATACCAATCTTCTCATCTTCCACGATTACTGTAAGTCCGTCTGTATTAACTTCCATGGCTTTGTCAAGCATCTCTACTGTTTCCGGTGTCAGCTGATTTGCATTTTCGATCACAAGAAAGCCACCTGCCAGCTTTGAAAAAATCTTATAAATATTTTTTCCGTTGATCTGATCTGCAAAAACATATGCTACTTTTGACGCTTCCAGATTCAGTTCTTTACAGATTGCCGGAATCAGGCCTGAGATCAGTCTGGTCTTTCCGCATTCCTTACCGCCCATCACAATAATATTTCCAGTTTTAGAAGTCTTGTCTGCTGCAGCCATCTGTACATCATATAAAGTATCCACAAGCTGCTCTTTCATACCCGGAACCTTTACAAAATAATGTAAATAACTGCTTTTCATCATCTGTAAGTTCTTTTTCTCTTGGTACGATATCCCTTGGATCTGCTCCATTTTCCGGCTGGATAGATTCTATAAAACGTTCCAGCTCCTCTTCTTCTGTCAGAGGTTGAGCTTCTTCCGTTCCCTCTGTATCATCTTCCGGATTCAGATCTGTATTCCCCATCGGTCCATGGAGAAATTCCTCTTCAGCTCTTCTGAGATCTTCTTCTGTAACCTCATCTTCTTCTTCAGCTTCTTCTATTTCCGGCTGCACCGGTATTTCCTTTTTCGGTTCTTCATCCGGCTTTGGATCAGCAACCTTTATATCTTGTATATCTCCGCTGAGGAAATCCGGTTCTTCCAGTTCCTCTGAAATATCATGGGCTTTTATTTCTTTATCATCAACATCAGTTTCTGAACTTTCTTCCTGTACTTCTTCTGTTTTTGACTCTTCTTCCTTCGGAATCTCAATTCCCTGCGCACTGGCAGCAGCAGGATCGTATCCTCCAGATTCAACTCTTTCCCTTCCAGATCAAAAGAATCCATATTCAGTTTCGTCTCAGCAACTTCCTCAACTTTCGGCGGTTTGCTCAGTTCCATATTTTTCATGGATGCCGGAATATTTAATTCAGGCATCTTAATTGCAGCCATGGGTTCTGCCCCCGGTTTTTCAGGTTCTGCCTCCAATTCCGGAACATTTTCAGGTTCTTTCTGCGACGCATCACTCTTTATGATTTCTTCCGGAATCTCATCTTCCCTGGTGATACCGGCCTCGTTAACCATATCCATGGATTCTTCCGGAAACTCTTCTTTCTCTTCCTGAGTCTTACCTCCAAAGACATCCCTGATCCCCTTTGAAATCTTTTCCTGAATGCCTTCCATGCTGACCTGAACTTCCGGCTCATTGTTTTCTGTCGTTTCTTCCACTTCTTCAGCTTCAGGCTCTTCCTGCGCTTTTACTTCTGTTTCCGTTTTTTTCTTCTCCAGTTCTTTCGCCTGCTCTGGTGTAAGAAGTTTCGGAACAAACTGTTTCTCAAATTTTGCTTTCTCAGCACCTGTCAGCTCACCCATTCTCATTTTTAGATCATAGGCTTTCATAACATATTTGCCTTCACTGAACCAGAGAATGATTTCATTGCATAAATCCAGACATTTCTGTTTTTCTCCTGCTTTGTAATACAGGGCTGCCAGTTCATATGACCATTTCTCTGTAAATTCCTGTTCTTTATACTCTTCCAGGATTCTGATCTGCTCATTTAATGAAGAATTTTTTTGCCCTTGCAATCTTGTACTGCAGAATATATTGTGTACTGTCATTCGAAGCCACCTGCTTATACTCTTCAAAAATTCTTCTGCTTCATTGATATCATCCATTCGCAGAGAGATCTCAATCAGACGGTAAAGAATATTTTTTCCAATAGATGCCTTATGATATGCAAGAAGGAAAAATCTCCTTACTGTCCTCATATCTTCCGTTTGCTGCATATATTTCACCGACAACACATAAGGTGCGGACATTTTTGACGCGTCTCCAGTCTATGCTGTCTACAATGTTCATGGCACCTTTATAATCTTTGTCCTGAACCAGCTTATTAATCTCTTCAAGTTTTATCCGAAATTCTTCTTTATCCAATGCATTCACCAACTTTCCATAATTACGCTCAGTGTATCATAAGCCCGTACCCTTGTCAAAAGATTGTTTCTTCTTACACAGGCTGTGATACTGTTCCCTGAACTACCTGAAATACCTTATTTATCTGAAACTGATGACTGATAAAATCATCCAGCCCTGTACATGTTATCAATGTCTGGATATCACTGATACTGTCCAGAAGATAATTCTGCCTGCTGCTGTCCAGCTCGGACAGAACATCATCCAAAAGCAGAACCGGTGTGTCTTTTATTTTTCTCTTTACTATATATATTTCTGATAATTTAAGTGAAAGTGCCGCTGTCCTCTGCTGTCCCTGAGAACCGTATTTCCTGATATCAATCCCATTTGCCATTACACACAGGTCATCTCTGTGTGGGCCTGCGGATGTCAGTCTCATCCTCATATCTCTTTCTCTGTTGGCACAAATGGTACTTTCCAGTTTCTCTGCTGTACAGTCCGGTTCATAAATAACGTTCAGTCTTCCAATCCCCCTGTAAGATTACCATGTATTTTTCGAACCGTTTCATTTAGTTCTTTAATAAATTCACTGCGCTTGTCAATAATCTTCCGTCCATATTCAGCCATCTGTATATCCCAGATATCCAGTGTATCTTTAAGTGAAGGCTGAACACTGAGATCCTTCAGCAATTTATTTCTCTGATTTACAATATGGTTATATGAAGCCAGATCTGTAAGATATATTTTATCTAACTGGCACAGTTCCAAATCAAGAAATCTCCTTCTCTCACCCGGACCATTTTTTATAATATTCAGATCCTCAGGAGAAAAAAACACCAGATTAACTACTCCGAAAAGCTCACTGGCCTTCCGGATAGGAAGACCATTGATCGCAACTCCTTTTGCTTTATTCTTTTTAAGATGCATATCAATCCTGTAGGAAAGCTCATCTCTTTTTACCATCATCCTGATATGAGATTCATCCTTTCCAAACTGAATCATATCCTTATCTCTGCTTCCTTTATGCGATTTTGTAGTTCCGCAAAGATAAAGTGCCTCCAGGATATTGGTCTTTCCCTGAGCGTTATTGCCGTAAAATATATTCGTCCCCTGTGCCAGATCGAGTTCCAGAGAATCATAATTTCTGAAATTTTTTAACTGAACAGATTCAATATACATTTATTCACCTGATCACTTTAATTTCTTTTCCATCATAAGAAACGATGTCACCTTCATAAACCTTTCGGCCACGACGGTCATCTACCTCTCCGTTTACTTTTACCAGTCCGTCAGTGATCACATATTTCGCTTCAACCCCGTCCTGAACCATATCTGCAAGTTTCAGTAACTGCCCCAGTTTTATAAATTCATCTCTGATTTTAATTTCTTCCATTTTCATTTACTCCCTATCTTGCCTGATTCTGGTTGATATTTACAGGCAGAATCAAATATGTGTAATTTTCCTCGTCATCCCTGATAAAACATGGTGCTTTTGGATTTACGAGGTAGATACTGATTGTTTCATCATCGATTACTTTGAGTGCATCGATCAGAAATCTTGGATTAAAGCCAATAAGGATATCTTTGCCCTCTTTATCAATATCAATATTTTCATTCATGGAACCCATTGCAGAATCAATACGTAATTCCATAGAATTATCTGTAATTTCAATAATGATCGGTTTCTTTTCTCCCTCTCTTACCAACAGAGTGGCTCTGTCGATACAGTCCAGAAATTCTTTTTTATTAATTTTAATTTTGGTTTTCGTAATCGCTGGAAAGCATCTGATCAATACGGAAATATTCTCCATCGATTAATCTGGAAACAACAATAGTCTGGTCAAACTCAAATAAAATATGATTTTTGAGAAATAAATATTTACAATATCATCAATTTCACCGGATAAAATCTTACTAATCTCATTAAGTGTTTTGCCAGGTACCACCACTTTGCGGTCAGCATAATCTTTTTTCAGTTCCATACGTCTGATCGCAATACGATGTCCATCGAGAGATACTATTTTCAGGTAGTTATTTTTGATTTCAAAAAGTTCACCGGTCATCAGCTTATTGGTTTCATTGGAGGCAATTGAGAAAATAGTCTGTCTAATCATCTCTTTTAATGTGAATTGAGAGATAGTAAGACTTTCTTCTTTCTCAATCAGTGGGAGATATGCAAAATCTTCTCCGGATTTACCAGGTATCGTGAATTTTGCTTTCTCACAGGTAATGGTGGCAGTAAGTTTCTCATCTGTTTTAATAGTTACCATATTGTCTGGCAGTCGACGAATGATTTCATAGAAAATTTTTGCATCCAGTGCAATGATTCCTTTTTCTTCAATGGTTCCATCAACAATTGTTTCTATACCGAGTTCCATATCATTAGTAGTAAATTTGATCTGGTTTGTAGTAGCATCAATCAGAATACATTCCAGAATTGGCATTGTTGTTTTAGAGGGAACTGCTTTCAGTGAGATGTTTACACTTTTGAGCAAGTTGATTTTCTGGCAAATGATTTTCATAATGTGTATAACTTCCTTTCTTGGGTGATGTGGTTTTTTATAGATAAATATATAAAAGGAATCCGTCGTCGCCGCCGTAGGGGATGTGAATATGTGAAAAACTCCATTGAAGGTTGATTTTTCAAGGAGTTCGGATATGGATAACTTCGTGTAAAGGTGTGCTTAAAGTATGTGTATAACTTGTGTATAACCGAAGCGCCCAAAAAGCGGCGAAAAGTTATACACACTTATACACATTCAATCAACATCTTATACACATGTTATACAGTCAGTTATCCTCATCCCTGTGGATTAATTTTTTTCTTTAAAGTTTCAATGGTGTTTTTAAGGTTTTCATCGTTGTTGATTTCTTTTTCAATTTTGTCGATGCCGTGCATAATGGTAGTATGATCACGATTTCCAAGACATTTTCCGATAGATTTCAGCGGAGTTGAGATGATTTCTCTGCATAAATACATGGCAATCTGGCGGGGGGTTACAATTTTGGAGTTACGCTTATTTCCACAGAGGTCATCCACTGTAACATCAAAATGTTCAGCAACCATGGAAATAATATAATCCGGCGTGATGACTTTCTTTTCATCAGGGGAAATAATATCCTTTAACGCCTGTTCGGCAAGTTCAAGTGTAACTTCCTTTTTTTCAAGTTTGGCAAAAGCCATCACCTTGTTAATCGCGCCTTCCAGTTCGCGGATATTGGATTTAATATTGTTTGCAATGTATTTGATTACTTCCTCGTTAATATCATATCCATCCATTTCTTCCTTCTTATGAAGAATTGCCATTCGGGTTTCGTAATCCGGCAGTGTGATATCTGCGATCAGGCCCCATTCAAATCGTGAACGGAAACGTTCTTCCAGGATTTCCATATCTTTTGGAGGTTTATCTGACGAAATAATAATCTGTTTTTTGGCACTGTGCAGGCTGTTAAAGGTATGGAAAAATTCTTCCTGTGTAGATTCCTTTCCTATAATAAACTGAATATCATCGACAAGAAGAACATCAATGTTTCTGTATTTTTCACGAAACTTGGTCATTGCCGAGTTATTTCCATTACGGATTGTTTCAATCAATTCGTTGGTAAACTCTTCACTGGTAACGTAAAGTACTTTGCTGTTTTCATCATGATCAATAATGAAATGAGCAATAGAATGCATCAGATGAGTTTTTCCCAGACCTGCACCGCCATAGATAAAGAGTGGATTGTAGGTATCACCCGGGGATTCGGCAACTGCAAGAGCTGCTGCCTGGGCAAATTTATTATTGCTTCCGACTACAAAGGTATCAAAAGTGTATTTTGGATTCAAATGAGCTTCCTCGCAGCGTGCGTCCTGAGACTGCGCTTTTGGAGAAACTTCTTCTTTTTTCGGAACATCTTCCGGCAATATGAAATTGATGTCACAGTTTTCCATTCCGGTAACTTCACTGATCGTTACCTGAAGTGGAAGTTTATATTTTTTACTTATATAATTGAGACCTACCTGCTCTGAAGGCACGATAATAGTGACAACATTGTCAACTACTTCGTAAACAGTAAGTGGTTTTAGCCAGGTATTAAAAGAAACGTCGGACAGATCATGTTCTGTCTTGAGATTTGCAGGATTTCGTCCCATTTTTCCACAACTTTGTTCATTTTCTGGTTCTCCCGGTTCGTATTACTTCTATATTAAATGTGTATTGATAATATTGAGTTTTCCACAAACTCTGACCGTATTCTTAAAAAGACATAAATATCCTTATATATATTATAATAAAATGCCTGTTTTCGCAATGTATATTTGAGGGAAATGTGGAAAAAAGTTATCCCCACTTTTTATGTGGATTAGTGTGGATAACAGTGGAAAAGCCAATTCCGGTTACCATAATGTGACGTTATTCTTTTAAAAACGATAAAAAAATGGGGATAATTTTATGCACAGTAAGAAAAGTAGAAATAAAAGCATTTTTTTGAAGATATGTGTAAAATAGACAGGAGAAAGTGGAAAGATATATAGGTATTCCACAAGTTATCCACAAGTTATCCACAAAATGTGGATAATATTACGTAAACCAATTATGTAATCCACAATGGCATAAAAAACCATTTAAATCTTTGTGTAAATAATACTTGACGAATCCACCCTTTATGAATATAATTGAAATGATGTTCTAATAAGTAAGTTGGCGGGCAGGAGAGTTGTAGAATCCGGTGTCTGTCATACTTAAAAAGTTACAAAATTTAACATGGATAATAGATAAAGGAGGTGCTTTACCTATGAAAATGACATTTCAGCCAAAAAAGAGATCCAGAGCAAAAGTTCATGGTTTCAGAGCTCGTATGAGCACAAAGGGTGGTCGTAAAGTATTAGCTGCCAGAAGATTAAAAGGAAGAAAGCATTTATCAGCCTAAGAATAAGACCGCAATTATGTGGTCTTTTCTTCTCTTAAAAAAGAGATCAGGAAAGGGGATTCTATGCAAAGATCAGAGTCCTTAAAAAAAAATCAAGATTTTCAAAAAGTATACAGAAATGGAACATCAAAAGGTAATCGGTATCTGGTGATGTACGTACTGAAAAATCAGTACATGAAGAATCGTCTGGGAATATCAGTAAGTAAAAAAGTAGGGAATAGTGTGGTTCGCCACAGACTCACCAGATTGATAAGAGAGAGTTATCGGTTGAATGAAGCGGAATTTGAAAACAGTTTGGACATTGTAGTAGTTGCACGCCCACAGGCAAAGGACAGAACCTATCAAGAGATAGAGAGTGCGCTGATGCATCTGGCGGGAAAGCACTGCATAGCAGGTAAGAACAATGATAAAGAAGTTTCTGATCAGAATAATTAAACTCTATCAAAAGTATATATCACCGATGAAGAGAACAAAATGTCCTTATATTCCCACATGTTCTCAATATGGTTTAGAAGCAATCGAAAAATATGGTGCATTAAAGGGTGGTCTTCTTGCGGTATGGAGGATACTTCGCTGTAATCCTTTTTCCCACGGAGGCTATGACCCTGTACCGTAAAGACAGGAATGTACTTGAAAATTGAATATTGATCGATCGAAGGAACCTCCTGTCATTTATGGATTCTAGGAGGAAATGAACTTGGAAATGATTTTAGCGACAAAGAGCAGCACTCCTATCATTGGTCAGCTTGCGACCGTTATGGGATGGATCATGGATGGTATTTACAGATTGCTGAATATCTTTGGAATTCAGAATATCGGTCTTTGTATTATCATCTTCAGTATCCTTATTTATGCTCTTATGACCCCACTGCAGATTAAACAGCAGAAATTCTCTAAGCTGAGTGCGATCATGCAGCCGGAACTTCAGAAAATTCAAAAGAAGTACAAGGGAAAAAACAACGATACTGCTGCAATGCAGAAAATGCAGGAGGAAACACAGGCTGTATATCAGAAATACGGCGTATCTCCTACAGGAAGCTGTGTACAGCTTGCAATCCAGTTCCCTATTTTGATGGCCTTATATCAGGTAATTTATAAAATTCCGGCATATGTAGGAAGTGTAAGGGATATCCTTGCATCTGCAGTTACCAGTATTACAGGTGTAAACGGATATACAGATATCCTTCAGCAGTTTATCACAGATAATAAGATGACAAGAGTTCAGCTTATTATGGATGGAAGTAAAGCTACAAGTAATTCAGTCACAGACTTTTTGTATGCATTATCACCTTCCCAGTGGAAAACACTTGCTGAGACAAGCCAGTTTGCAGGATTTACTGATACGCTGAACAGCACTGCAAAAGAGATTTCACATGTGCAGAATTTCTTTGGTCTGAATATCGCTGATCAGCCACTGACTTATATTAAAGCAGCTTTTGTAGGTGGATCTGTTCTTCTTGCTATCGTTGCGATTCTTATCCCGATTCTTGCGTGGGCTACACAGACACTCAGCATAAAGCTGATGCCTCAGGCAGCACAGCAGGGTGGTGATTCACAGCAGGACGCAATGATGAATTCCATGAAGACAATGAATATGGTAATGCCGCTGATGTCAGCAGTATTCTGTTTCACATTCCCGGTAGGTCTTGGTATTTACTGGGTAGCAAGTGCAGCAGTAAGAAGTGTGCAGCAGTTTGTTATCAATAAAAAGATGGATAAGATCCAGATTGAAGACCTGATCAGTGAGAATATGAAGAAGATGGAAAAGAAGCGTGAGAAAGCGGGACTTCCACCTCAGAAGATTACAAATCAGGCCCATCAGAGCGCCAAGAATATCAATAAGATTGAAAAAGGCAGCAGCAATACAAATGTTGAGACAAGAGCCAAGAAGGTTGAAGAAGCTTACAAAGACGCTGCGAATGCAAAACCTGGCAGCATTACTGCAAAGGCCAATCTGGTAAAAGCATTTGATGAGCGTAATAAGAAGAAGTAGTCAGGAACGGAGGGGTTGGCATGGAGGATTATATCCAGTTTTCAGCGAAAACAAAGAGTGAAGCAATTACAAAAGCATGTATCGAGCTTGGCGTATCCAGTGACCAGCTTGAGATTCAGGTAATAAGTGAAGGCAGCAACGGATTTTTCGGAATCGGAAGCAAGCTGCAGTAATTAAGGTTCGTAAGATTGAGCCGGTTTCTGAGGAAGAAGAAATGAAGGAGATCGTAGAGACAGTGAAACTTGATTCCTTCAAAGAGGAAGCCCCGGTTCAGGAAGAAAAGAAAACGGAAGCTATAAAACCGGTAAAGAAAGAAATCAAAGAGCCGAAAGCTGTTTCTGAGAAACCAAGACAGCCAAAACCTGTAAAGGAAAGGGCTGCAAAAGAAAAACAGCCGAGAGAATTCAGAGAGCCAAAAGAGAAACAAATCAGAGAAAAGACGGCTAAACCGGTAAAACCGGCAAAGCCTGTTGAGATCCTTACAGATCCGGAAGAGATTAAAGAAGTAGAAAACAGAGCAAAGGTATTCCTTCGTGATGTATTTGCGTCCATGAATCTTGGAGAAGTAGAGATTACATCTGAATATAACACAACGGACGGAAGTCTGGAAGTTGACTTTGAAGGCGAAGATATGGGAATCCTTATCGGCAAGAGAGGCCAGACTCTAGATTCTCTTCAGTATCTGACGAGTCTTGTGGTAAATAAAGGTAAATCAAATTACATTCGTGTAAAACTTGATACAGAAGATTACCGCAAGCGCCGTAAAGAAACTCTTGAGAACCTTGCAAGAGGTATTGCTTATAAAGTAAGAAAAACCCGCAAGCCGGTTATTCTTGAGCCAATGAATCCTTATGAGAGAAGAATTATCCATTCTGCTCTTCAGGGAAATAAATTCGTTGAGACAGTCAGTGAGGGTGAAGAGCCTTACCGTCATGTAGTGGTAAAATTAAAAAGAAATTAATATTATGACTGCTTCATTGCAGATATGAAAAAAGAATGTTATTCTAGGTGAAAGCGTGAATAACACGTAACTTTGCGTGTGTACTTTTGCCTGGAGTAACATTTTTATTTTACGGAAAGTCTTGTATATATACCAGAGAGATTACACACTTGCAGAAAAAATAACAGTAGTCAGTGTGATTTTCCTGTTATGTATATAAGATGACAGAATTATTGTAACAGTCTACTGTTCCGCAGGGGCGGAACTATTATAGAACAGGCAAGTGAGGAGAAAAAAATGGAAACAACAATCGCAGCAATTTCCACAGCCATGAGTGCGTCCGGAATCGGAATCATCCGTATCAGCGGCGAGAATGCCATGGATGTGATTTCCCGTATCTACAGATCAAAAGGCGGGAAGAAAAAAATAAAAGAAGTTCCGACTCATACCATTCATTATGGATATATTTATGATGGAGAGGAACTGATTGATGAGGTTCTGGTAATGATCATGCATGCACCGAGGACTTTTACAGGAGAAGATACAGTAGAAATAGACTGTCATGGTGGTGTATATGCTATGCAGAGGGTTTTGGATACAGTGCTGAAAAATGGTGCCGAAATTGCAGAACCAGGAGAATTTACCAAACGTGCCTTCCTGAACGGACGGATGGATCTATCCCAGGCAGAGGCTGTTATGGATGTTATACAGGCGAAAAATGAATATGCGCTTCGCAGTTCCATGGATCAGTTAAGAGGTTCTGTGCAGAAAGCAATCCGAGATATCAGAGAAAAGCTGATTTATCACATTGCATATATAGAATCGGCACTGGATGATCCGGAACATATCAGTCTGGATAGATATCCCCAGGAACTTCTGGAAGTTGTGGATAATGAACAGAAAGAAGTGAAGCGCCTGTTGAAAACTTCTTCTGACGGAAAGATGATCCAGGAGGGAATCCAGACAGTTATCCTCGGAAAACCAAATGCCGGAAAATCCTCACTGTTAAATCTTCTGATCGGAGAAAACCGGGCTATTGTGACAGATATTGCAGGAACGACCAGAGACATTCTGGAGGAATATATCACACTTCATGGAATATCTCTGAAGATTATTGATACAGCCGGAATCCGGGAAACAAAGGATATTGTGGAAAAAATAGGGGTAGACAGAGCCAGAGAAATGGCACAGAAAGCAGATCTGATTCTTTACGTAGTGGATTCTTCTGTTCCGCTTGACGAAAATGATGAAGAAATCATGGAAATGCTTACTGGAAAAAAGGCGATTATCCTGTATAATAAAACTGATCTTCAGCCGGAAATCCAGCCGGAAATCCTGAAAGAAAAAACAGGACATCCTGTAATTCCGATTTCTGCAAAAGAAGAAAAAGGCATTACAGAACTGGAAGAACAGATTAAAGATATGTTTTTTGGAGGAGAGATTTCCTTTAATGATGAGGTATATATTACAAATGCCCGTCATAAAGCAGCATTGGAAGAGGCTGACAGAAGCCTTGATCTGGTCAGAAACAGTATCGAAATGGGAATGCCGGAAGATTTCTTTTCTATAGATCTTATGAATGCATATGAAAATCTGGGTAAAATCCTCGGAGAGTCTGTTGGTGAAGATCTGGTAAATGAGATATTCAGCAAGTTTTGCATGGGTAAATAGAAATCAAAAAATCGCCTTCGGCGATTTTTGAAAGAATAGAATGAGCAGTTGTAAAATAAAAGGAGACAAAATGAGAACGTTAGTAGAAGATTATGATATTGTTGTAGTCGGTGCCGGTCATGCCGGATGTGAAGCAGCACTTGCGGGCGCGCGCCTGGGCCTGAATACAGTGATGTTTACTGTAAGTGTAGACAGTATCGCATTAATGCCATGTAACCCGAACGTAGGTGGCAGTTCCAAAGGCCATCTGGTAAGAGAGCTTGATGCCCTGGGCGGTGAAATGGGAAAAAATATTGACAAGACCTTTATCCAGTCCAAAATGCTTAACTGTTCCAAAGGACCTGCAGTGCACTCCTTACGTGCGCAGGCTGACAAACAGGCATACAGCAATGAAATGAGAAAAACGCTTGAAAATACACCTAATCTGACTATTAAACAGGGAGAAGTAACAAAACTTCTGGTCGAGGACGGAAAGATTACAGGGGTAAAAACATATTCCGGTGCAACTTATAACTGTAAAGCAGTGGTCCTCTGTACAGGAACTTATTTAAAAGCAAGATGTATTTACGGTGATGTAAGTAATTATACAGGACCAAACGGACTGCAGGCAGCCAACTACCTGACTGATTCTCTGAAAGAGCTGGGAATTGAAATGTTCCGTTTTAAAACAGGAACACCTGCCCGTATTGCCGGAAATACAATTGACTACAGTAAAATGGAGGAACAGTTTGGAGATGAGAGAGTTGTACCATTTTCATTCTCAACTAATCCGGAAGATGTTCAGATAGAGCAGAAATCCTGCTGGCTGACATATACAAATGAGAAAACTCATGAGATCATTCGTGCAAACCTTGACCGTTCTCCATTGTATTCCGGTATGATCGAAGGAACCGGTCCGCGTTATTGCCCGTCAATTGAAGATAAAGTAGTCCGTTTTGCAGATAAGAATCGTCATCAGGTATTTATTGAGCCGGAAGGTCTCTATACAAATGAGATGTATATTGGTGGAATGTCCAGCTCTCTGCCGGAAGATGTGCAGGAAGAAATGTATCATTCCGTACCGGGACTGGAACATGCAAAAATCGTAAAAAATGCATATGCCATCGAATATGACTGTATTAATCCACGTCAGTTATATCCTACACTGGAATTTAAGAAAATCAAAGGACTGTTCAGCGGCGGTCAGTTTAACGGAAGCTCAGGGTATGAAGAAGCAGCGGCGCAGGGACTGATCGCAGGAATTAATGCTGCTCTGGAAGTTAAAGGTCAGGAACAGCTGATTCTTGACCGTTCTGAGGCTTATATTGGTGTTCTTATTGATGATCTGGTAACAAAAGAAAACCATGAGCCATACAGAATGATGACCAGCAGAGCGGAGTACAGATTACTTCTCCGACAGGACAATGCGGATCTGAGACTTCGTAAAAAGGGATATCAGGCAGGCTCATCAGTGAAGAGGATTATCAGAAAATCCTTACGAAAGAAGAACAGATAAAAACAGAGATCAGCAGAGTAGAACATACAAATATCGGAGCAAACAAAGAGGTTCAGACCCTTCTGGAAAGCTATAACAGCACACCGCTGAAATCCGGAACCACTCTGGCAGACTGATCCGCCGTCCGGAACTTTCTTATGAAGCAATCAAACCACTTGATAAAGAACGTCCGGAGCTGCCATGGGATGTACAGGAACAGGTTGACATTAACATCAAGTATGATGGATATATCCGCAGACAGTTAAAACAGGTAGAACAGTTTAAGAAACTGGAAGCAAAGAAAATCCCGACAGATCTTGATTATGAGAAAGTTGGAAGCCTGAGAATCGAAGCACGTCAGAAACTGGAAGCATACAGACCGATTTCAATCGGACAGGCTTCCCGAATTTCAGGAGTTTCTCCTGCTGATATATCAGTTTTACTGGTGTATCTTTCCAGTACGAAATAATTAATATAATACGCTTTAATGTGCTTATAAAAACAAGAAATTGGCAAAAAATATTAAAATAGTACATAAAAGAGTAAAATAACGGACTATAAATAACAGATAAAAATCATAAAAGCACATAAAACAAACCCTCGATAAAATAAT
>ENA-OQMZ01000530-OQMZ01000530.1-human-gut-metagenome-genome-assembly--contig:-NODE-530-length-16044-cov-4.055035_pt1 | contig 16044 bp, 21 predicted proteins | sample MGYA00242621_ERZ504862 | MGnify/ENA primary metagenome ERZ504862 (study PRJEB26092, sample SAMD00036393) | human gut metagenome | host: Homo sapiens | study: EMG produced TPA metagenomics assembly of... | reverse complement strand
CGCCGGCGGTTCCGTTTCCGAGGACTGATTAGCCTACGGGGAGGCGCAATAGGCTGTACAACCCCCCGCCCGCCCAATAGGTGGACGGGGGTTCCCTTTTCTAAAAAATTGTTGTTCTGAGTGCAGAGAAGCAGTCTCAACACAATGATCGTTTTGCGTATGCTTCCCCCCGTTCAGTACGACGGAGCATAATTCAGGTAACATTCGCGAGACATGAAGTGGCCGAAGTAGGCACTTTAGACTATGCTCGTTCGTTAGTTTGTGTATTTCGCGCGATTGGCGCGCTATTGGGAGGAAATCTAGGTGAGGACACTAATCCAGGCCCTGAAAACCAAAGAGTTGAGGAAGAAGATTCTCTTCGTCCTGTTCATCATCATCGTCTACCGCATCGGTTCGTTCATTCCGACCCCTGGCGTGGACTACAACGTGGTGAACAAGTGCATGGCCACCATCGGCAGCGCTCCCAGGAGAACTTCATCGGACTGGTGAACCTCTTCTCCGGTGGCGCTATGCTCCAGCTGTCTATCTTCGCGCTGGGCGTCATGCCGTACATCACCGCGTCCATCGTGGTGCAGCTGCTGCGCGTGGTCATCCCCGCTTCGAGGCCCTGCACAAGGAGGGCCAGTCCGGCGAGGCCAAGCTCACCCAGTACACCCGTTACCTGACCATCGGCCTGGCCGTGCTGCAGTCCACCACCATCCTGTCACCGCCCGCTCCGGCGCCTGTTCAACTACCAGTGCGACCAGGTCATCCCGGACGGCTCCGTGTTCAACCTCGTGGTCATGGTCCTCATCATGACCGGCGGCACCGGCCTGATCATGTGGATGGCCGAGCTCGTGACCGACAAGGGCATCGGCCAGGGCATGTCCATCCTGATCTTCATGTCCATCTGCTCCGGCTTCCTGCCCCAATTGTGGGAGATCGGCTACGGCACCAACGGCAAGAACGGCGACTGGCTCAAGTTCGGCATCGTCGTGGGCGTGCTCGTGGTCATCCTCATCTTCGTCACTTCGTCGAACTGTGCCAGCGCCGCGTCCCGGTCCAGTACACGCGCCGCATGATCGGCCGTAAGATGTACGGCGGCTCCTCCACCTACCTGCCGCTGAAGATCAACATGTCCGGCGTCATCCCGCCGATCTTCGCCTCCTCGATCCTCGCCATCCCGACCCTGATCGCCCAGTTCGGCAAGTCCGACCAGTCGTGGGTCAAATGGATCAACGCCAACCTGGCGAACACCACCAGCGTGTGGTACATCGCGCTGTACGCGCTGATGATTGTGTTCTTCTGCTTCTTCTACACCTCGATCACGTTCAACCCGGACGAGACCGCGGACAACATGAAGCAGTACGGCGGCTTCATCCCCGCATCCGCGCCGGCAACGCCACCAGCCGCTACCTGACCTACGTGATGAACCGACTCAACACCGTCGGCGCCGTCTACCTGCTGTTCGTGGCCCTGATCCCGACCGTGCTGATCATGGCCCTCGGCCTCAACGCCAAGCTGCCGTTCGGTGGTACCACGATCCTGATTATCGCGGGCGTGGGCCTCGACACCCTGCGCCAGGCCAAGGCCCAGACCGAACAGTTCCAGTACACCGGCTTCCTGTTCGAAAACGTGGACCACAAAGAGGGCTGACGCCCGCTTGGCAGCGGTCGCCCGCAATGGGCAGGCGGCCGCGCGAGGAGTGGAACAGTCCAGTGGACTGTTCCACGACGGAGCAATCTTTCTTCCGCATATAACTCAATGGCTCCCTTAACCAAGGGAGCCAAAACCGTATTAATAACCGACATAAAAGGAGACCACCATGCGTCTGCTCATCATGGGCCCCCAGGGCGTGGGCAAGGGCACCCAGCTGCTCTGCTCGCCGAACACTTCAACATCCCCACCATCTCCACCGGCGACATCTTCCGCTACAACATCAAGAACAAGACCGAACTCGGCCTTGAGGCGATGAGCTACACCGACAAGGGCGAGCTGGTTCCGGACTCCCTGACCAACAAGATCGTCAAGGATCGTCTGGCCAAGGAAGACTGCAAGAACGGCTGGATCCTCGACGCTACCCGCGTAACGCCGCCCAGGTCACCGCTCTCGACGAGATGCTCGCCGACCTCGACACTCCGCTCGACCACGTGGTGGCCCTCGAAGCCGCCCGCGACGTGCTGCTGGAGCGTATGAAGAAGCGCGCCGCCGAGCAGGGCCGCGCTGACGACACTCCGGAGGCCATCGCCAAGCGCCTGGAGACCTACGAGAAGGAAACCGCTCCGCTGCTCGACATCTACGAGGCCCGTGGCCTGCTCGTCGTGGTCAACGGCGTCGGCGACATCGACGAGATCAGCGGCCGTATCATCAGCCACCTCGAGTAGTAGGTTCGGCAGCCCGGGCAACAAGCCGGAGTGATGCCGAAATACCACATCAACGTTTCCATACCCCTGTGCGACACGCCGAGTGTTCGTACAGGGGTATGTGCGTATATAGTTGACAGTTGGTGTGTCTTCGGATATGCCATAGTAATCATCCAACGGAATAGGACTAGAGGCACATGGCAAAAGACGGTGTGATTGAAGTCGAAGGACAGGTCGTGGAAGCACTGCCTAACGCGATGTTCCGCGTTGAACTCGAAAACAAGCACATCGTGCTCGCCACGATTTCCGGCAAAATGCGTAAGAACTACATTCGTATTCTGCCGCAGGATCGTGTCGTGCTCGAAATGAGCCCTTACGACCTGAACCGCGGACGCATTACGTACCGTTACAAGTAAAGGTACACAAGAAAAGGATAACCATGAAGGTCAGCCCTAGCGTGAAGAGGATCTGCGAAAACTGCCGCGTGATCCGCCGTCACGGCCGCGTCATGGTGATCTGCGTCAACCCGCGCCACAAGCAGCGTCAGCTGAGAGCAGATTCTCCAGCGGCACTAAGTAAATAAGGCACTCTCTCACAGTGCTTCCCGCAAGAACGACACTGAACCACGGTACGTAGGCCCGTGCCGGGTAACCGGGCGAGCGGGTGCAAGACCTACGGCAACAAGAAGGAATCGCAATGGCACGTCTTGCCGGAGTCGACATCCCCAATGAGAAGCGCATCGAGATCGCCCTCACCTACATTTTCGGTGTGGGTCGCACTCGTGCCAAGGAAACGCTTGCCGCGACCGGTATTAGCCCGGACATCCGCGTCAAGGATCTCACCGACGAGCAGCTGATTACGCTGCGTGACTACCTCGAAGCCAACTACAAGATCGAGGGTGACCTGCGTCGTGAAGTCGATGCAGATATTCGTCGCAAGATTCAGATCAACTGCTACCAAGCCAGCGTCACCGTAAGGACTTCCTGTGCGCGGCCAGCGCACCAAGACCAATGCCTCGTACCCGCAAGGCCCGAAGCGCACGGTCGCCGGAAAGAAGAAGGCCACCAAGTAGTCGGTGGCATGATTCGGGCCACGGGATGATTTTCATCCCATCGCCCGAACGTCAACAACAAAGTTCGTTACTAGGAAACGAGGGTCAATGGCAGCGCTAAGCAAGCCGCTCGTAAGCCCCGTCGTCGCGACCGCAAGTCGGTCCCGGTCGGCCAGGCTCACATCAAGTCCACTTTCAACAACACGATCATTTCGATCACCGATCCGTCCGGCGCCGTGGTGTCCTGGGCGTCCGGTGCGATGTCGGCTTCAAGGCTCCCGTAAGTCCACGCCGTACGCCGCTGGTATGGCTGCCGAGTCCGCCGCCCGCAAGGCGATGGAACACGGCGTCAAGAAGGTCGACGTGTTCGTCAAGGCCCGGGTTCCGGTCGTGAAACCGCCATCCGTTCCCTGCAGTCTGCGGGCCTCGAGGTTGGTTCCATCACCGACGTCACCCCGCAAGCCCACAACGGCGTTCGTCCTCCGAAGCGTCGTCGCGTCTGAGCACTCAGCAATACCAAATCCATCCAAAACCGCCTGACCGGTGAGTGCACCACCGAGTTCAAGCTGAAAGGATAACCACAGTGCTTATTGCACAGCGTCCGACTCTTACCGAGGAATCTCTGAATCCGCAGCGCTCCCGCTTCACCATCGAGCCGCTCGAGCCTGGCTTCGGCTACACGCTCGGCAACTCGCTGCGTCGCACGCTGCTGAGCTCCATCCCGGGTGCTGCCGTGACCTCCGTGCGTATTTCCGGTGCCCTGCATGAGTTCACCACTCTGCCAGGTGTCCAGGAAGACGTCACCGAGATCCTGCTGAACATCAAGGGCATCGTGCTCACCAGCGAATACGACGAGCCTGTGGTCATGTATCTGCGCAAGAGCGGCAAGGGCGAAGCGTGGCTGGGGACATCACCCCGCCGGCCGGCGTCACCATTGCAACCCGGAGCAGCACATCGCTACCCTCGCCGACGATGGCGAACTCGAGATCGAGTTCACTGTCGAGCGTGGCCGTGGCTATGTTCCTGCCCAGATGAACAAGCAGGACAACGATGAGATCGGCCGTATTCCGGTTGATTCCATCTACTCCCCGGTACTCAAGGTGAGCTACAAGGTCGAGGCCACCCGTGTGGAACAGCGCACGGACTTCGACAAGCTCATCCTGGACGTGGAGACCAAGCCCGCCATCTCCCCGCGTGACGCGGTGGCTTCCGCCGGTTCCACCTTGGTGGAGCTCTTCGGCCTGTGCCGTGAGCTCAACGCCCAGGCTGAAGGCGTCGAGGTCGGTCCGGCCCCGGTGGCCGAGGAGACCAACCCCGAGATGGCCGTTCCGATTGAGGACCTCAACCTGACGCAGCGTTCTTACAACTGCCTCAAGCGCGAGGGCATCCACACCATCGGTGAGCTTGTCTCCCACACCGAGCAGGACCTGCTCGACATCCGCAATTTCGGTATGAAGTCAATCGATGAGGTCAAGGAGAAGCTGCAGACCTTGGGCCTGAGCCTCAAGTCCTCGCCGATGGCCTTCGATACCAATAATCTCGAAGGTGGCACGTTCTTCTCGCCGGAAGACGAGTGATCTGCCTCTTTGACCAATCGTTCGTTCACTAGGCAAGCAGATGTTCGGCATATGCCCACCTGCTTGCTGAAGAACGGACATATAAGGAGTAAACCCAATGCCTACACCTAAGAAGGGCCCGCGTCTGGCTTCCAGCCCCGCACACGAGCGCCTCATGCTGGCAAACATGGCGACCAGCCTGTTCCAGAATGGCCGCATCACCACCACGCTGCCGAAGGCCAAGCGCCTTCGTCCGCTGGCAGAGCGCCTGATCACCTTCGCCAAGCGTGGTGATCTGCACTCCCGCCGTCGCGTGATGCGCGTCATCCGCAACAAGTCCGTGGTGCACATCCTGTTCACCCAGATTGCCGAGCAGATGGAGCAGCGTGAAGGTGGCTACACCCGTATCGTCAAGATCGCTCCGCGCGTTGGCGATGCCGCTCCGGCCGCTGTGATCGAGCTCGTCACCGAGCCGGTTGCCAAGAAGGCTGTTGTGAAGGAAGCTGAAGCCGCCGCCAAGGTTGCCGAAGAAGAAGCTCCGGCCGTTGAGGCTGAGGCCACTGAGGCTGCTGAGGCTGTTGAGGTCCGGTCGAGGAGACCGCCGCCGCTGAGGCTGAGGCTCCCGCTGAGGAAGCCGCTGACGCCGAGAAGGCCGAGTGAGCTGAATAGCGTTTCGCTAAGCTAGCTGAAAGGGCTGGAATCCGTTTGGGTTCCAGCCCTTTTGCGTTGTTTTCATAGAATCTACAACGTACGTACGGCCCGAATGGCCTCGGCTCTTGCGGCCAGCTGATCATCGGCGGGATATGCGATATGCTCCAAAGTCAGGCCCTGCGGCGCAATCGGCCCGCTTGAGCCTTCACGTACTGGCTCGGCCATTTTGCCGGCAAACCACTCCAGTGATTTGCGTCCCGAACCAACTTTGATGCATGAGCCGACCAGGGAGCGCACCATATTGCGGGCAAAGGCGTCCGCCACAATCGTGAACACTACCAGGCCGGACTCCAGCGACGGAGTCCGATATGCTTCATGCGATGCCATCTCATCCGGTACTAGGGGAGTGATCGGCACCCGCCGCCAATAGGCGGTCTTGACTTCACGGATCGTAGTGCCTCCCGGATTCGGAGTGGCGAAGGAACCAAAATCGTGCAGGCCGATGGTCAATGAGGCTGCGCGGTTCATAAGCTCCAGATCCAGCGCTTCATCCACGGTAAGTACGCATCCACGCAGGCGCGGGTCGACCTCAGACGAACGATCGGCGACCCGATACACATAAGTGCGCTCCAATGCGGAGAACCTGGCATCGAAGCCGACCGGAGCTACGGCAATGCATGAATGACGATGTCCGAAGGCAGCACAGCCTTGAGTCTGCGAGTCAGCGCCTCGGTGACCGGAATGGTCATGTGACCTACGCAGCGATTCAGTACCTCATCGGATACATCCAGATGCGCCACTTGGTGGGAGGCATGTACACCGGTGTCGGTGCGTCCAGCCACTGTCAAGCGTAACGGTTCGGCCGCGTCATCGGTCGGCACCCGCAGCACCTTGTGCAGCGCATCTTCAATGGTGCCTTGCACTGTACGAAGATTGGGCTGTTTGGCCCAGCCATAGAATCCGCCGCCGTCGTAGGCCAAGTCAATGCGCAGTCGTGTCATAGCCATTCATTGTAACGAGTGCGGTCGGCGAGACGAGTGCGGTCGTCAAGATGCACGCGGCCGGCGAAGTGACCTGCCTGTAACATTCTCGCGCGTTTGTTGAAACGGGCCCGCCTTAGGTTGAAACCATCAAACCCGGTTACGGCTTGCGGCGTCAGCGTGCGCTCAACACGCCTAACCGCTTGAAGCCACAGAAGCCGCCACAGCAAGGAGCAGGCACGATGATCGAATCCGCAGCACGCAGACTGGCCCATGAACTGGTAAACCGCCGCGAAGCGATCAATCGAGAGCTGTCCCGCAACGGTGTGCGTTTCGGCATCTACAAGAACGGCGAATACCATGACCGGCTGTTCCCGTACGACCCTGTGCCGCGCATTATCGAATCCGACGAATACGACGAATTGGAGAAGGGCCTGAAGCAGCGCGTCAACGCCCTGAACGCCTATCTGAAGGACATTTATTCCGATAAGCGCATTATTCATGATGGCGTCGTGCCGGAAGAATACGTATACACCTCGGCCGGCTACTTCCCGCAGGTCAACGGTGTGACCCCTCCCGGCGGCATTTTCGCGCATATCGCCGGCGAGGACCTGGTCCAAGGCGAGGACGGCCGCTGGTGGGTGCTGGAAGACAACCTGCGCATCCCCTCGGGTGCCAGCTACCCGCTGTTCGTGCGCGACATCGAGCGCCGCATCTCCCCGCGCCTGTTCCGCGACGTTCGTATTCGCGATAATCGCGAATACCCGCGCCTGTTGCGCAAAGCCATGGACTTTGTCTCCACCGAGGCATCGCCGTGGTACTGACTCCCGGCCGCTACAATTCCGCGTTCTTCGAGCACGCCTATCTGGCGGAGAAAACCGGTGCGGCGTTGGCCTTCCCCGAAGACCTCGAAGTGGTGGACAACAAGGTCTACTTCCTCGACTACGCCGGCAAACGCCACCGTGTGGGCGTGGTTTACCGCCGCCTGTCCGACGAATTCCTCGACCCGTTCGCCTTCAATCCTGATTCGGTGATCGGTGTGCCCGGTATCCTGTCCGCCTACCGCGCGGGCAACGTGGCCATCGTCAACGCGCCGGGCAACGGCGCGGCCGATGACAAGGCCGTCTACTACTTCGTGCCGCAGATGATCAAGTACTATCTCGGCGAGGAACCGATTCTCAACAACGCGCCCACGTACATGCCGATGTTCGAGGCCGACCGCAAGGAAGTCCTGAATCGGATGGGCGAGCTGGTCATCAAGGATGTGGCCGAAGCCGGCGGTTACGGCGTGGTGTTTGGTTCGTCGCTGGATGCCGCCGCACGTGAGGAGCTCGCCAACCGGATCAAGGAGGAGCCGCGTCGATTCATTGCCCAAGAGGTGATTCAGTTCCGTGATATCGATGTGGTGGACCCGAAGACCGGCGAGATGTCGCCGCGCAAGTGCGATTTGCGTGCCTTCGTGGTCACCGGCAAGAATACGCACGTGTGGTATTCGGGCTTGACTCGATACTCGTCGGTGCCCGGCCAGATGATTGTCAACTCGTCGCAGGGTGGCGGATTTAAGGATACGTGGGTGTTGGCACCCGAATCCGGCGTGGAGCACGAGTACGGTGCCGAAACGCAGGTGGCGAACCTGCTGAGCCAGTCCCGCCACCATTCGTTGTCGCTGGTTACCGCTTCCAAGGCAGACAACCTGTATTGGCTGGGTCGATACACCGAGCGCGCCTTCACCACGCTGAACCAGTTCTTCCCGTTCTACGATCGTGTGATGGACACCGATGTGGACGCCTTCCGTCCGTTCGCTCACGCACTCGACCTGCCCGAAGATTTCGAGGACTTCGACGGGTTCGTGAACAGCTTCCTGTACGACGGGTCCAATCCTGATTCGGTGCGGTCGGCCGTAACTTCCGCATTCAACAACGCCGTGATTCTGCGCCCGGAATTGAGCTCGCGTCTGCTGCAGTACGTGGAGTTGGCGATGACCAATATCACCGATGCCGCCAAATACGCGGCCGATGCGAGGACATCTACAAGCAGCGCGATATTACCGATGACATGCTCGCTTTCTGGGGCGGCATCGAGAATTCGCCGGTCGACCCCACGCTGAAGGCGTTCATCTTCATCGGCAAATATCTGGAACGCATCGACCTGTACACGCGCTTCGGCCTGACGATGGAGGATCTGGAAGCGCCGCTCAAGAAGCTCGCCGCCTATTCGATGACCTTGGACGGCATGCCGCTGCCCAGCTGCTTCGCCGACGGACTGAGCTGGCTGGTCGGTCAGCTGCCGTCTCGCGGATATCAGGAAGTCGCCGACCTGCTGAAGAAGTACCTTGACGACTACTCCGGCCGTGTCAGCGCGCTGGCCATCAAAGACATGGGCTCACTGAGCTCCATGAACATGGACGCCAAGCGTCCCTGATCCCGACCTGACACCCTGACGGGTTCAAATGCTATGGTGGTATGGCGAAAAAACCGTGCGCCCGAGTGCCGGCCTGTGCATATCAGCAGATTGCCGGAATATATGCGTGGGCTGTGAGCGCACGGACCATACCTCAGCCATGGCTGTAGTGTCGTTATCCCGAGAATATGCCGGTTGCCGGCTCGTGTGCAAGTGCAGGAGACGTTGTGAAAAACTCGTGTTCGACTATGAGATGAGGCTGTCCTTCAGCGCACCGGTCACCGATCACAGGTTCCAGCTTCGCTGTATTCCCTCCACTGGCCCTCGCCAACAGGTGATTGACGTGGAAGTGAAGATTCAGCCCGAAACCGAACTCGAAACCACCATCGACTCCTTTGACTCCGTGGTGATGACCGGATTCATCCCTGAGCCGCACGACATATTCAGCTACTCGGTGACCGGCATCGCCTTCGTGGACAATGCGCATATCCATAAGGAAGCCTATAAACCGCTGTACCGATTCAATTCAGCGCTCACCATTCCCGGCCCGAACGTGGAGGCGATGATTGCCGTATGCCGCGAACGCTTGGCGGCGCTGCCTTCCGACGCCACTCCGGTGCAGCAGGCCGCCGAAGTGATGGATGAGGTCTACAAGCGTTTGTGTATACGCCCGGTTCCACCACGATTCGCACCACCGCCGAACAGGCCTTGGCTCAGCGCAAGGGCGTATGCCAGGATTATGCGCACGTGATGCTGTCCGTGTGCCGGCATGTGGGATTGACGCGCGCTACATTGCCGGTTTGCTTGGGGGAGAGGGCGCGACCCATGCTTGGGTCGAGGTGTATCAGGATGGCCGATGGGTCGGACTGGATCCCACGCATAACCGATTGGTGGACGACAGCTACATCACCATCGCCCACGGCCGCGATTACCGCGACTGCATGCTCGACATCGGCATCTTCTCTGGATACAACGTCCAGCAGTCCCAATGGGTCAACGCCTCCGTCCACGAACAGGTGGCATAAATAAAATTCCAAGCCCCCTCTGATGAGCTGAGCCGTGAAGAAAACGCCGGAGGCGTTTTTAGGCGAAGGCGAACGACAGTGAGCAAATAAAATGGCAGCTGGAAAGCTGTCCTTAATTGCGTTCGAGCTGTCAGCCGTAAGGCTGACCGAGGGAGAGACCACTCAATGCAGAGTGGCCCCGTCACCGCTTCTACCACCACCAATATTCGGATTTTGGTAGTTGAAGAATTCGGATTTTCGCAGTTGACCAATTCGGACTGTTAATCGGCTCATCGTCTGACCCATCGCAATCTCACACAAAATCGCATTATCCCACGCCGAATCGAGCTCAGCGAAACTCCGATTTGCCAGGTCGGCAGAATGTGGCATAATGAACAAGTTGCCATTTTGGCAGCGTGGATAAGTGTCCGAGCGGTCTAAGGAGCACGCCTCGAAAGCGTGTGAGGTGAAAGCCTCCGCGAGTTCGAATCTCGCCTTATCCGCCTTTAGGGTTCCGGGTTTGTCCCGGAACCCTTTTTGTTTTTGATACGAACGTCCGTATTCGCTCCTGTGCTGTATCGTATACGGCGTGTCGGGTGGAAAATAGCGAAAAGGATAACGTTGTACTCAGCGGGACTTGCGTACTAAGTACAACCATCGTATTATCGATATCAACAGAAGTACAAGGTTGTATTAAATATCCAGAACGCACATTCACCGCTGATTGGCGATGCCGCAAAACAGGTGAACCAAGAAGATGGGCCGATTGCTTTTGGTATTTAGCACAACGTTGTCTTGCGGTATTGAAGACAACGATTAAAGGAGAGCACATGTCCGAGCATTCGCACGACAATAAACCGGGGGAGCTGGAGGATCTCACTCGTCGTCGATAATGACTTTGAAGTAGCTCCGGTCAACGACAGACTGTTCGGGTCGTTCGTGGAGCATCTGGGTCGCTGCGTATACGACGGCATCTATGAGCCGGGCCACCCCGAAGCCGATGAAGACGGTTTCCGCAAGGACGTCATCGAACTGGTCAAGGAACTCGGCGCTACCACGATTCGCTATCCTGGCGGCAATTTCGTTTCCGGCTATCGCTGGGAGGATGGCGTTGGTCCTCGTGATGAGCGGCCGCGTCGCCTGGACTTGGCATGGCATTCCACCGAGACCAATCAGTTTGGTCTGCACGAAATGGCGAAATGGCTGGAAAAAACCGGCGGCAACGAGCTGATGGAAGCCGTAAATCTGGGTACCCGTGGTCTTGAAGAGGCCCTCGACCTGTTGGAATACGCGAATATTCCCGGCGGCACCAAGCTCTCCGAGGAGCGTCGCGCCAATGGTGCCGATCAGCCGTTCGGCATCAAGATGTGGTGCTTGGGCAATGAGATGGATGGCCCGTGGCAGACCGGTCACAAGTCCGCCGAGGATTACGGCACCTTGGCGGCCTCGGTGGCGGCAGGTATGCGCGCCATCGATCCGAACGTTGAACTGGTGGTCTGTGGTTCATCCAGCCACGTGATGGACACCTTCGGCAAGTGGGAAGAAACCGTACTTGAGAAGACGTTTGACAACGTCAACTTCGTCTCCTGCCATGCGTACTACCATCCGGAACTTCAGCCTGATGGCACCCGTGACATGAAGAGCTTCCTTGCCTCGGGCGTCGATATGGACGGTTTCATCAACGATGTCGCCGCCGCCATCGATGCAACCAAGGCCCGGCTGAAGAGCAAGCACGACGTGTTCATCTCGTTCGATGAATGGAATGTCTGGTATCTCAACGAAGAGCCGAGCAAGAATCCGGAAGGCATCGGCAATTGGCCGGTTGCCCCGCGCCTGCTCGAGGATGTGTACAGCGCCGCCGACGCCGTGGTGTTCGGTGATTTGATGATTACCCTGCTCAAGAACGCCGACCGCGTGCACGCCGCCAGCCTAGCCCAGTTGGTCAACGTAATTGCGCCGATTATGACCGAACCGGGCGGCCCGGCGTGGCGTCAGACCACGTTCTATCCGTTCTCGCTGACCGCAAAGCTCGCCAAGGGCGGCACGGTGCTTGAACCGAAACTGGCTTCCGGAACGTATGAAACCGACAAATACGGTGAAGTGCCGACGATCAATTCCGTAGCCGTGCGTGGTGAGGACGGTACGATCAGCGTGTTTGTGGTCAATCGCTCCATGGAAGCGGCCAATGACTTTGCCATCAAGCTGCCGGAAGGATTCGCACTTTCCGCGGTCGAGGCGCAAACCCTGCACGAGGATGATCTGCTGGCAAAAAACACGCTGGAAGACCAGAACCGAGTCGTTCTGCACCCCAACACCACCATCACGTCCGACGCCGATACCGGCACTGTGCGTGTGACCTTGCCGCCGGTCTCCTGGACCGCCGTGCACGTGAAGTGATTCGAGTGACGGTGGCGCATGACAGGGCGCAGTCTCTTATGGTTGCTGTGCCCTGTACAACCACCAAGCAATACCCAAACAATCATCAACATGCCCGGATTGCAGAAAGAGAGGTTCGGATTCGCCACTAATGTAATGTGGCATACCAGTCAAAGGAAGACAATGCCGTCATTCACATCGACTGGAACAATTCGATACCCAACAAAGGAATAAGGAGAAAAGACGGGTATGTAAAAAGCTAGGTTGAAAGCCGGCGGTCAGAAAGTCCCTTGTTCGGATGGCGTGCGTGCGTTTCTTCAACCAGAAAGTTTAACCTCTACGTTCGATCGTCCTGCAGTATTGTCAGAAGGATATTTGCCTAATGGTGCATGGGTCCAACGGAGGAAAGCTCCTTGGCTGAATTCTGAGGTTGAGGGTAGATGATTCCGATATGAGGAGGAGATGCTCGACCCGACTGTGACTTACCATAATAAGAACATAATGACGCTGTTGAAGGTGTGTCATGTAATAAGCAGAAATGGATTCGAACAATGGGAAACCGCGTAACTATCAAGGACGTGGCGCGTGAGGCGAACGTCTCCATCAAGACGGTTTCCAATGTGCTGAATGACACTGGCAGTATGAGACCGGATACACGTCGCCGTGTGGAAGAGGTGATGCGTAAGCTTGGATATACCGTCAATATTTCGGCGCGTGCAATGCGATCTGGCGGCACAAAGCTTATTGGACTCAACATCTTCGATTTCTCGCAGCCGTTCGTTCCTTTTTTCACTGACAAGGTCATTGAATACGCAAAAGAACGCCATTACGGTGTAGTCATCAACACATATGGTTCCGACGGTGAAGGGTTGGTTGCCAGCGTTGACGAGTCCTATCGTTTAGGGGCGGAAGGATGGATTCTGTTCGTAATGTCGCCGCTCGCGGATGAAGGGGCCGTTCTGGAGCCGCCATATCCGATTGTAACGACCGGAGACCATCTGGCCTACGGGAAAAGCGATTGGATCACCATGCCCAACATTGAATCCATCTCCACGGTTGTAGGAAGATTTTTGGATGAAGGTGCCCAAACGGTTGCTCTGATGGGTGTTCTTCCTGAACTGGTGGATGAGGCAGTGCTGCGTCGTCAGACGGAAGGGACCCAGGCGTTACGCGCCCAAGGATATGTGAAGGCATTTGAAGAGCGCGGATTATCGGTGAATTGGCGGTATGTGATTCCGGCAGAAAGCATGAATCAGCGTGAAGGTATGCGCGTGACAAAAGCTATGCTAGACAAGCTCCCATGCCCGGATGTTGTAGTGTGTCTCAATGATGCCATTGCTTTAGGCGCAATTCATGAATTGCAACGATGTGGTTTGCATGTACCTGACGATGTACAAGTGGTAGGCTTCGATAACGTGCCGGAAGCCGAGTACTCGGTGCCGGCGCTGACCACCATCGATCCTCATATCGATGATTATGCCAAGCATGCCGTTGACATGCTTATCGACCGCATCGAAGGATACTCAGGCCCGGCCCGTACGTACACCACCGATTTCACATTGGTGGAACGTGCCTCAACTCGACTTGCCCACTAGCATCCAACAAGTTCGCATCGGCTTCGTGAGGAGTGTGTGTCTACTCGAACAATTCGGCGTCAGTCGCTGGGTAGCCAAGTTGGAACGCGGTGTAGGCGTGCTTGGCGGCCAGTGCGGCGAGGATGAGCAGCATATCGCTCTCGGTGGAAGATTTCGATTCGGTCACGGCCTTGATCTGCGCGCGGGCGCAGTCCATTTCGATGGCGGCGGCGGTCGGTACGGTCTGGCCGCTTGCCTTGTCGGCGATGGTGGTGGGGTTGGCCAGTAGTTGGTCGATGGCATAGACCTTTTGGCGGGGGTCGCTCTGGCCGGAAGAACTGGACTGTGCGCCGGAATCATCAAAATTGCCGTTCGCCAGCGCAACCAACTGCTGCCCGGCGGTCTTATGCATATCGCTCAACGCCAACGTAGCCCCAGCGGTCTGTCCTCGTGCGGCCAAGACCTCGATAGCGAATCCGGCGCGATCCTCGGCCACGGCCATCGCATCCAATACCGATCGATCAACGTTGGCGGACGTGACGCCATCAAGACGCGCCGGCGTCACCTCAGGCGCGGACTGCCCGAATTTATCGGCCAGAAAAGCCAGCCATTGCTTGGTCTGCGCGTCACGTAACGTTCCCTCGGCAAAACGACCCGAACAATACCCGGCAACGTCAATCCAAGCCAGGGGAGCGGCCAGACCGGTGGCATACTGCTCTAATAACGGCGTGCCTTCAGCCGGATGGGTGGCGTAGCCCGCCAACGTCATCGCTTTCTCGCAAGGGCTCATTTGAGCTTCCGCCTCGGCCCGTCCGGCCAGTCGCGGCATCGAACACGCCGAAAGCGAACACAGCATCGCGCTCGCGCATAGTACGGATGCCAAGCGCCGGGTAAACCGTCCTGAAGAGAAGCGTGTCTGCATGGAAACCTACACTAATAGCTAACTGTGACCACTCATAGGCCATGCGCCACATAACTTCATAGGAGGTACGGATCGATGGAACTGGACCTGACAGGAATACACAAGCTCGCCGCCGAGCAAGGAATCGACCCCGAAACCTGGATGATGCGCTGGCAGAGGCCCTGCGCCTCGCCTACCTCAAGACCCCGCACGCCGCCAAGCACGCGCGCGTGGAGCTTGACGAACGTTCCGGCAACTTCACCGTGTGGCCGCCGACGAAATCCCGGTCGAACCCACCGAAGACAACCCTTACCCCGCTCCCAAGCTGGGCGAGGAATACGATGACACCCCGCGTGACTTCGGCCGTCTCGCCGCAGCCACCGCACGCCAGGTCATCACCCAGCTGTTCCGCCGCGCCGAAGATGAGAAGGTATTCGGCGCGTTCTCCGGCCAGAAGGGCAAGCTCATCACCGGCATCATCCAACAGGATGCTTCCGACCCCTCCAACGTGCATGTCGCGATGGGCGATGTCGAAGCCATTCTGCCTCGCCGTGAGCAGGTGCCCGGCGAACGTTACCGCCACGGCGAACGCATCCGCGTGTACGTGGTGAACGTGGCCCGTGGCATCAAGGGCCCGGAAATCGTGGTGTCCCGCTCCCACCCGGAGCTGGTCCGCAAGCTGTTCGAGCGTGAAGTGCCGGAACTGGTCTCCGGTGCCGTGTCCATCATGGCCATCGCTCGTGAGGCCGGCGCCCGCACCAAGATCGCGGTCAAGGCCAACACCGATGGCGTGAACCCGAAGGGTGCGCTGATCGGCCCCGGCGGCGCTCGCGTGCGTGCCGTTATGGAGAACCTTGGCCCGGAGAAGATCGACATCGTCGACTACTCCGACGATCCGGCCAAGTTCGTGGCAGCCGCGCTGTCCCCGGCTGTGGCCACCGGCGTGCAGGTGATCAGCGAGAAGAACAAGACCGCCATCGCCTTCATCCACGACGACCAGCTGTCCCTGGCCATCGGCAAGGAAGGCCAGAACGCACGACTGGCAGCCAAGCTGACCGGCTGGAAGATCGGCATCGAATCCGCCGAGGCCCATGCCAAGAAGGTCGCCGCCGAAAAGGCCGCCCAGGCTGCGGCCGAGGCTGCTGCTCCGGAAGCCGAATAGCCGCCGGGCTCGAAGGCGAATGATCTTCAGGCGCATTATTTCCTGAT
>ENA-OQMZ01000529-OQMZ01000529.1-human-gut-metagenome-genome-assembly--contig:-NODE-529-length-16063-cov-1.894704_pt1 | contig 16063 bp, 17 predicted proteins | sample MGYA00242621_ERZ504862 | MGnify/ENA primary metagenome ERZ504862 (study PRJEB26092, sample SAMD00036393) | human gut metagenome | host: Homo sapiens | study: EMG produced TPA metagenomics assembly of... | reverse complement strand
ATGACCAAAAATTCAAGTGTGTTGTCGAGCATTGCAGAGTCAGAGCCTTCTGTGTTTACAACAGGTGTGACCTTATCAAGGTCGCCCTTCAAATGCTCAGACTTCATCGTTTCCTCACGAGCGAGCATTTTATCAGCATTGCCTCTGATAGTGTTTATCTCACCGTTGTGAACGATCATTCTGTTAGGATGTGCTCTGCCAGCTTGGGTTTGTGTTGGTAGAAAATCTTGAATGTACCATAGCGATAGCAGACTCGTAGTCCTTATCCTGAAGGTCAGGGAAGAACTTTCTGAGATCCTGCACAAGGAACATTCCTTTATATACTATAGTTCTGCTTGAAGTGATACAACATAGGTGTCCTCGTTTGACTGCTCGAACACACGTCTTGCAACATATAGCTTGGCGGTCAAAGTCAAGACCCTTTTTAAACGCCCTTCGGAACGGCTTGATGAAGCACTGCATTATGGCAGGCATACACTCTACAGCTCTCTTGCCAAGCACCTCAGGCTTTGCAGGAACGACTCTCCAGCCAAGGATCTCCAAGCCCTCTTTTTCGGCGATTATCTCAAACATCTTCTTTGCCTGATTTCTCGCAAGCTCGTTCTGTGGGAAGAAGAACATACCAACAGCATAATCTCTCTCCTCGCCAAGCGTCGATCCCAAGCTCAGCGGCGGCGATCTTCTTGAAGAATTTATGTGAGATCTGAAGCAGGATACCTACTCCGTCACCTGTTTTGCCCTCTGCGTTCCTTACCAGCACGATGCTCAAGATTCTCTACGATCTTAAGAGCATTGGCAACTGTATCATGTGTTTTCTTTCCTTTTATATTAACAACAGCTCCGATACCGCAGTTATCATGTTCAAATTCAGGCGGTAGAGGCCCTGCTGCTGATTTGCTACTTCTCTCATTTTTCTCATCCTTTCATTGCAGCTTCTTCTGCCGTCTTTTTATCAACTGCCGCCTGCACAAATCCACGGAACAGTGGATGTGCATGATTTGGCCTGGATTTAAATTCCGGATGTCCCTGTGTTCCCACAAAGAACGGATGTCCGGCAATTTCGATCATCTCAACAATGTGAGCATCCGGGGATGTTCCTACAATGGACATTCCCTTTTCGTCCAGTTCCTTACGGAATGCGTTGTTTACCTCATAACGATGTCTGTGACGTTCCTGGATCTCTTTCTTTCCAAAAAGCTCATAGGATCTGGAGCCTTCTGCAAGCACACACGGATAGCTTCCAAGACGAAGAGTTCCTCCAAGATCTTCCACATCCTCCTGATCCGGCATCAGGGCAATGACCGGATGTGTTGTTTCCGGTGCCAGCTCAATACTGTTGGCATCTTCATATCCAAGCACATGGCGGGCAAATTCCACAATAGCCATCTGCATTCCCAGGCAGATCCCAAGGTATGGGATCTTATGAACTCTTGCATACTGTGCCGCAAGGATCATTCCTTCTGTACCACGGTTTCCGAATCCTCCCGGAACCAGGATTCCATCTACAGAATGGAGAGTCTGATCCAAATTTTTTTCATTGAGTTCTTCGGAGTCCACCCAAGTGATATCAACCTTTGCACGGCAAGAGATCCCGCCATGCTTCAGTGCTTCCACAACACTCAAGTATGCATCATGAAGCTGTGTATATTTACCAACCATGGCGATCTTTACTGTTTTATCCGGGTGGCGGAGATTTTCTACCATATTTTCCCAGTCTGTAAGATCTGGTTTGCGATTCTCCAGTCTTAAGCTCTGCAGTACTACGTCTGCAAGCTTTTCTCTCTCCATTGCAAGAGGAGCTTCATATAAATATTCCACATCCAGATTCTGAAGCACATTGCTTACAGGCACATTACAGAACAGGGCGATCTTTCCACGGATATCCTCGGTAAGAGGATACTCACTTCTGCATACCAGGACATCCGGCTGGATTCCCATTCCCTGAAGTTCTTTTACACTGGCCTGGGTGGGTTTGGTCTTCATCTCTCCGGAAGCACGGAGATATGGGATCAGAGTTACATGGATAAGGATCGCATTGTCATGTCCCACATCATGCTGGAACTGACGGATGGATTCCAGGAACGGCTGGCTCTCAATATCACCGACTGTACCACCAACCTCGATGATGGCAATTCTGTCTTCGTCTGCGGATTTTGCTCTGTAAAAACGGCTCTTGATCTCATTGGTAATATGCGGGATCACCTGAACGGTACCTCCACCGAAATCACCATGACGCTCTTTCTGAAGAACAGACCAGTAAATCTTACCGGTTGTCACATTGGAATTTTTGTCAAGGCTTTCATCAATGAAACGCTCATAATGTCCAAGGTCAAGGTCAGTCTCTGTACCGTCATCCGTTACAAAAACCTCTCCATGCTGAATGGGATTCATAGTTCCCGGGTCAATATTAATGTAGGGATCAAATTTCTGCATGGTCACCTGATACCCTCTGGCTTTCAGAAGGCGCCCAAGAGACGCTGCGGTAATTCCTTTTCCAAGACCGGAAACAACTCCACCTGTTACAAAAACATACTTTACTGCCATCTTCGATTTCCTCCTCCATTTTGTGTCCCACAACAAAAAGGCGTCCGGAACAGATTCCAAGGGGTGAGAATTCCCCTGTGGTATCCGTTCCTGACGCCTTTGTCAGTTATCTTTCATATAAAATATGGTTTACTATAAACTATTTTTTTTTATTTGTCAATAACTGATTTTTCATATAGTCTGCGGAATTTCTTCCTATGAAATGGATGCAAAGAAAAAACAGACGCCTGCTAAGGATTTCAAACTGATCTCCTGTCTCTGCAGTCACGTCTGCCTTTTCTTTTTTATGTCTTTCATATCTTGTCTGTCTCTGCACTGTCTGTCAGGCAACTGCATATTTCTGAAGGAAACGATCAAACTCATGATCCTCGCCATGACAGGTTACTGTAAGAACTCTGGTCAGATCCATGCTGAGGATTCCAAGAATAGATTTTGCATCAATTAAAATTCTGTTATATGAAATATCTACATCAAAATCACATTTACTTGCAGCCTTAACAAATTCTTTAACATCCTCTGTCGCATTCAATCTAATTTTTTTAGACATAAATATCATCCTCTCTTTTATCTCGGCAAAAAACCGGCCTTTTTTCGGCCTTGCTGTTTTCCTGTATATTCCAGACCAGCGGCCTTTTTCATCTGGCTGTTCCACATTATGTCTCATGTTGTCAGATTTGTCAAGTTGATGTTTTTTATCGTTTTTAAGAGTCTTTCTATAAAAACCCGGATTTTATATGACAAAATCCGGGTTTTTTATATATTTATTGTGCAGTTTTTACATTTTCGTTTTTCAATCCATTATTTTTTACTGTGAGATTAATTCCACATAGTTCATTAATCCTGTTTGATTTCTGCCGGTATTTCCATCGGATAATTGCCATCAAAACATGCTTTACACAGCGGAAGTCCACCTGCCATGCCTTCCAGATAATCGATCTGCATATAACCCAGGGAGTCTGCACCGATCATCTTACGGATTTCTTCCGTGCTGTGCTGTGCTGCGATGAGCTGGTCATTGGACGGCACATCGGTACCAAAATAACAGGGATGTAAAAATGGCGGGGAGCTGATACGTACATGGACTTCTTTTGCTCCTGCTTCTTTCAGCATGTGGATCAGATTGGCAATGGTAGTTCCGCGGACAATGGAATCATCCACCAGAACGATTCTCTTCCCCTTCACCACGGATTCCAGAACGCTCAGCTTCAGATGGACACTGGACTCTCTCTCCTGCTGTGTAGGCTTGATAAAAGTTCTTCCAATGTAACTGTTTTTATAGAACGCAAAGCCAAACGGGATTCCGGATTCCTCAGAATAGCCTTTTGCTGCCGGAAGTCCGGATTCCGGTACACCGGTCACCAGGTCCGCTTCTACCGGATAGGATTTTGCAAGAGATTTTCCTCCACGGATCCTTGCATCATAGATTTTCACGCCATCCATGGTGCTGTCCAGTCTTGCAAAATAAATATATTCAAAAACACAATGAGCATGCTTTTTCTTCTCAGTCAGTTTACTGGATTTCAGTCCGTTCTTGGTGATCGTGACGATCTCACCCGGTTCAATATCACGGATAAATTCCGCTCCTACAGATGTCAGCGCGCAGCTTTCAGATGCAAGGACATAGGCATTATCTCTTTTTCCAAGACAGAGGGGTTTCAGTCCGTAAGGATCACGGGCACCGATCAGCTTCCGGGGCTCATGATCACAAGAGCATATCCTCCGCGGATCTTCTCTACGGTTTTATGTACTGCTTCCTCTACAGTGGCAGAATGCACACGTTCTCTTGCGATATGGAACGCGATAACCTCTGAGTCGGTAGTTGTATGGAAAATTGCGCCTGTCTGGATCAGCTCCCATTTCAGAGCTTCTGTATTAACCAGATTTCCGTTGTGCGCAAGTGCCAGACTTCCCTTGATATAAGAAAGTACCAGCGGCTGTGCATTCTCTGCGACAGATTCTCCGGTGGTGGAATAACGAACATGTCCGATTCCGATATCACCATTCATATTATGTACAACATCTTTTCGTAAAACTTCGCTTACCAGTCCGAGATCTTTATGGAACTGTACGTTTCCTCTTTCTCCGTCCGTCCTTGAAACGGCCATTCCGCAGGACTCCTGTCCCCTGTGCTGCAGCGAGGTAAGACCATAATAAATAGATGGTGCAATATTCCCTCCATCCAGATCATAAATCCCGAATACGCCACATTCTTCCTTTACTCCTGACATATTTCCCTCCATCTGTTCTTTCCGTATTGTACATCTTTGTCACTGGTCAAAAAGCTTCTTTTGCCTCGATCACTTATAGCGATCGCTGACTTTTCGACTGTATAACTACGATATCAGATTATAATAAAAGGACAAGATTTGTCAACCCTGCCTATTTTCCGACAGTCCGATCGCCCTGGTCAATTTTTTTAGATTTTTTCAAAAAAGCTCTTTGACAATATTTTATTTTGGTGTATACTGCAACACATAAAGCAAAGGCGCTTTGGATACGGCAGGTATCTGAAGCGCTTTTTTTGTTTTCCGGTCCGTTTATACCCGGTTCTTCCGGCAGCGGTCCTTATAAAATAATTAAAAATTATAATGAATGAGTGAAATCGAAAGGAGTGTACCTATATGGCACAGAGTATCCCTGAAATGTATGGCAGCCTTGTATTCAATGACAAAGTGATGCGAAGCAAACTGCCAAAGGACATGTACAAAGCATTAAAGAAAACAATTGAAAACGGAACTCATCTGGAACTGGACGTTGCAAATTCCGTAGCAGTTGCAATGAAAGAATGGGCTACTGAAAACGGTGCGACACATTACACACACTGGTTCCAGCCGATGACAAACGTAACTGCTGAGAAGCATGACAGCTTCATCTCCCCTACAGGTGACGGACAGGTGATCATGGATTTCTCCGGTAAAGAGCTGGTAAAAGGTGAGCCGGATGCATCCAGCTTCCCGTCAGGCGGACTTCGTGCTACTTTTGAAGCAAGAGGATATACAGCATGGGATCCTACTTCACCTGCATTCATTAAAGATAAAACTCTTTACATTCCTACTGCATTCTGTTCCTACAGCGGAGAGGCACTGGATAAGAAAACTCCTCTTCTTCGTTCCATGGATGTTCTGAACAAAGAAGCGGTTCGTATTCTTCACATCCTTGGAAACAAAGAGGTCCGTCACATCGACACAACCGTAGGACCTGAGCAGGAATATTTCCTGGTTGACAAGGATCTTTACAAAAAGAGAAAAGACCTGATCTTCTGCGGCCGTACTCTTCTGGGCGCTTCTGCACCAAAAGGACAGGAAATGGAAGATCATTACTTCGGAGCCCTGAAGCCTCGCGTTGCTGCTTACATGCATGATCTTGACGAAGAGCTTTGGAAGCTTGGCATTCCAGCCAAAACAAAACATAACGAGGTTGCTCCTGCACAGCACGAACTGGCTCCTGTATTTGATACCACAAATGTTGCTGTTGACCACAACCAGCTGACCATGGAGATCATGAAGAAGGTTGCCGACAAGCACAACATGGTCTGCCTCCTTCACGAGAAACCATTTGAGGGAATCAACGGAAGCGGTAAACACAACAACTGGTCTATGAGCACAGACACAGGTGTAAACCTTCTTGATCCAGGAAAAACACCGGCAGAAAATACACAGTTCCTGGTATTCCTGGTAGCTGTCATCAAAGCCGTTGACGATTATGCTGATCTTCTCCGCGTATCCGTTGCAAGCGCCGGAAACGATCATCGTCTTGGAGCAAACGAGGCACCGCCTGCGATCGTATCCATCTTCCTTGGAGATGAGCTGACAGACGTACTGAAATCTATTGAAAACGATACCTTCTTCAGCAATAAGCATGCGGTACAGATGGATATCGGAGCAAAGGTACTTCCGCACTTCATAAAGGATACCACAGACAGAAACCGTACTTCACCATTTGCATTTACCGGAAACAAATTTGAGTTCCGTATGCTTGGTTCTGCAGCATCTGTCGCAAACCCGAACATCGTACTGAATACCGCTGTTGCAGAGGTTCTTGCAGAATTCAGCGCAGCTCTTAAGGATGTTCCGGAAGAAGAAATGGAAAGCGCAGTACATGCACTTCTTAAGAAGACCATTGAAGAGCATAAACGCATCATCTTTAACGGAAACGGATATACAGATGAATGGGTTGAAGAAGCTGAGAAACGTGGTCTCTACAATCTGAAAACAACTCCGGATGCACTTCCGCATTTCATTGCTGAGAAGAACATTGCGCTGTTTACAAAGCATGGCATTTTTACAAAAGAAGAGCTTTTCTCCCGTTACGAGATCTGGCTTGAGAACTATTACAAGACCATCAACATCGAGTCCAACACTCTGGCTGAGATGATCCAGAAGCAGGTAATTCCTTCTGTATATACATATGTTGAAAAGCTTGCAGATACTGCAGCTGCAAAGAAATCCGTAGTAGCTGGTATTTCTGTAGCAAGTGAAGCTGCTCTGATCTCCAAACTGAGTACACTTGCAGACACCATGGCAAAAGATCTGGAAACTCTGAAAGCAGATACAGCAAAAGCTCTTGCTTCTTCTGACGATGTACTTGCATGCTCCAAGGCTTATCAGGAAACTGTTCTGGAAGACATGGAAACTTTAAGAAAATCTGCAGATGAGGCAGAGGCTCTGATCCCGGATGAGTTACTTCCTTATCCGACCTACGACGAGCTGTTATTCTCCATCTGATCACGGATATCAGATAACAATTTCATACGGTAAATACAGGGGATATCCCTTATGAACTCTACTTCATAATTCATTATCGATTTCCTCATCCATTAATCACACGATACAGATATCCCCTGTTTTACATATACTAATTTTGATTTCGTAAAGGCGCGGAAGAGAATTTCCTCTCTCCTGCGCTTTTTCGTTATACTGATACTGGATAAATTATATCTATTTTTTCTGTCCGGTATTACAAAAATTCTTTCTATACATAATAGGAAAGAAAAAAATTGGGAAAGGGAGTGTTACTATGTATTCTTCAGTAAACACAACTTGGGTCTCGTCGGTGCAGCACTGGTCTTCTTCATGCAGGCTGGATTTGCAATGGTCGAAACAGGATTCACAAGAGCAAAAAACGCAGGAAATATCATCATGAAAAACCTGATGGACTTCTGTATCGGTACACCGGTCTTCTGGCTGGTTGGATTTGGCATCATGTTCGGTGCAGGAAACGGTTTCTTCGGCAAGATTGGTGGAATCGCCTCAGAGGCAAACTACGGAAACGCAATGCTTCCGGATGGAGTTCCTTTCTGGGCATTTCTCATCTTCCAGACTGTATTCTGTGCTACTTCTGCTACCATCGTATCCGGTGCATGGCAGAGCGTACTAAATTCATCTCCTACTGTATCTACAGTTTACTGATCAGTCTTGTTGTATATCCGGTATCCGGTCACTGGATCTGGGGCGGCGGCTTTATCAGCAGATGGGATTCATGATTTCGCAGGTTCCTGTGCCGTTCACATGTTGGTGGTGTTGCTGCACTGATCGGTGCCATCATCCTCGGACCTCGTATCGGAAAATATTCTAAATCCGGTAAATCCAGAGCGATCCCGGGACATAACCTTACAGTTGGTGCACTTGGTGTATTCATTCTCTGGTTTCTGCTGGTTCGGTTTCAACGGTGCATCTACTGTCAGCATGGAAGGCGATGCCATTGTAAGCGCCGGAAAGATCTTTGTAACAACAAACCTTGCAGCTGCTGTTGCTACTGTAACAGTTATGCTGATCACATGGATCCGCTATAAAAAACCGGATGTTCCATGTCCCTGAACGGTTCTCTTGCAGGACTGGTAGCCATCACAGCAGGCTGCGATACCGTATCTCCTACATCTGCAGCTATCATCGGAATCCTCTCCGGATTCATTGTAGTATTTGGTATTGAATTTGTTGATAAAGTTCTCAAAATTGATGACCCGGTTGGTGCTGTTGGCGTTCACGGTCTTAACGGTGCTTTCGGAACTCTTGCTGTCGGTCTTTTCTCCGACGGTGCAGGTACCGAGTGGAAAGGTCTTCTCACAGGCGGTGGTTTCCATGGCTTCGGTGTTCAGTTTATTGGTATGGTTATCACCATCGCATGGGTTGCTGTTACTATGACAATTATCTTCCAGGTGATCAAACACACCATCGGTCTTCGTGTTTCCGCTGAGGAAGAGATCGCAGGTCTGGATATGAAAGAGCATGGCCTCGCAAGTGCATACGATGGATTCTTTGTACAGGATACCATGACAAAGGCTCCGACTCCAATGGGAACTTCCGTAAAAGCCCTGTTGTAAAACATGCTCCTTCTGCTCCTGCTGAATCTGTTCCTGAAATTCCTGCAGACGGCGTACACAAACTGACAAAGGTTGTTATCATCACACGTCAGAACAAGCTGGATGAGTTTATGCAGGCTATGAACGAGATCGGCGTAACCGGTATCACTATCACAAACGTTATGGGCTGTGGTGTTCAGAAGGGTGCTCCAACCTACTATCGTGGTGTTGAGGTTGACATGAACCTCCGTCCGAAGGTTAAGATCGAGATCGTTGTAAGTCTTGTACCGGTTCAGAAGGTTATTGATACTGCAAAAGAAGTTCTTCATACCGGTCAGATCGGTGATGGTAAGGTCTTCGTTTACGATATCGAAAACGTTGTCAAGATCCGTACCGGGGAGGAAGGCTTCCTGGCTCTGCAGGATACAGACGCATGATTCTCTTATGAGAGGAACAGATAAAATCTTCTACGCAATATAACCAAATAAAGCCAAAAAGCATCCAGAACATTATTCCTTAAATGTTCCGGAGCTTTTCATATCTTTTTTATTCTCTTCTCAGTCTCGGCAGATTCCACCGGTAATGTGCCGCCAGGTACCGGATCAGGATCACTACTACCGTTCCGATCACCATGGCCGGCACTCCGCCCCACAGCCTGTATATCCAAACACAGGCAATGGCCCTACAATAGACGCACAGGCATAAATATGGCGCACAAAAATATATGGCGGAACTCCTGCATCATATCACGGATCAGGCCGCCTCCAACTCCTGTGACAGTCCCAAGAAATACAAGAAAAAATGTTCTTTCCATATACCCCTGGGAAATCCCTTTATCAACCCCCATGACAGTAAACACACCAAGGCCAACCGTATCCATCACCAGCATCACCTTATCATAGACCAGCCGGTTCCCGCCTTCCAAAAGCTCCTGCTTCCAGTACATCACTGCAAATACAATACAGGACGTCACGGTTGCCACAATGGTATACAGCGGATCCTGAAACATTCCCGGCGGCACGATTCCCAGGATAATATCCCTGGTAGCTCCTCCGCCCACTGCAGTCACCACTCCAAGAACGCAGACCCCGAAAATATCCATTCCTCTCTGCGCCCCCACCATAGCTCCGGAAGCAGCAAACGCAATAGTTCCTGCCATCTCCAGCATAAATGTAAACATACTCTGATAATCCATTTCCCCCTCCATGCATATCAAGCCGTATTTTTTCTCACCCTCATATCTGCATCCTGTTTTCCCCGTCTGCACATTTCCACAAAGGTGCACATTTCCGCAGGGTGCAAGAAGGAACCCTGCCATGCAGGATTCCTTCTCTTATCTTCGTGATCACTATATTTCATATTAACAGAATTTTCTCATTCTGTATATCTTTTCTTTTTGTATCTGACTTCTGCTATTCTGCTTCGATCAGAAATCCTCGCCGTTTCAGCATATCCTGGATCATATCCAGGATTTCCTCGGATTCTGCTTCTACTTTATGATAATGATAATCCGATGTGATATTCTTCAAAGGACTGGACTTGCCGCTTCGGATATCCTCCATAAAATTCTCAACCTGGCGCCTGGAGCTGATATTCAGTTCTGCCTCGATATGCCCGTAAACTCTGTGATTCACCATTACATTGATCACTTTTCCGCCAAGATCACAATCCCGCAGAGCTCGTTTTCCAGATCCGCATCTGTATGATGCACCTTGAATATCCGGCTCACAGTATGGGGAGCAGTAAAAATATATCCTCTATTGGTGGAGATCACGTCATTCCCCTCCGCGCGTATCAGCGCAATATCCTGCACGATCACCTGTCTGCTGACCTGAAATGTTCTGGCCAGAGCACTTCCTGAGACCGGCCGTTCACTGTTTTTAATTTGATCCATGATCGCTGTCCTGCGTTCTGAACCAGTCATTTAAGTTCCCCTTTCCTGGCTGTGCCTGTACTTTTTGTTCCGATACCTCTCTCCTTCATTCTCGCGATCTCTCCAACCCGGCCCGACATCACCTGCTATGCCTCTGCTTCCGGCAATTCACGCTTCTTTTCTGATATTCGGGGGATTTCCTGTCACAGCACTCGGTATTCTGTAAAATCCTGCATTTTTTAGGAAAGTGGATGAAGATTCTTAAGCGAAATATCAAGGATCGGTGCAGAATGCGTTAATGCACCACTTGATACATAGTCTACACCAACATCCCTGATCTTTGCAATGTTTTCTTTTGTAACATTTCCGGAACATTCAGTTTTTGCTCTTCCGCCGATCAGCTGCACCGCTTCTTTCATCATCTCCGGAGTCATGTTATCAAGCATGATGATATCTGCGCCGGCCTCAACAGCTTCTTTTACCTGATCAAGAGTTTCTACCTCAACTTCGATCTTGCGGACAAAAGGAGCGTACTCCTGTGCCATTTTTACAGCATTCGCAACGCTTCCTGCTGCTCCGATGTGATTGTCTTTCAGAAGGACTCCGTCAGAAAGATTATATCTGTGGTTCTGTCCGCCGCCTACACGAACAGCATATTTCTCAAAAATACGCATATTCGGCGTTGTTTTTCTGGTATCCAGCAATGTGATCCCTGTTCCTTCAAGAAGTGACGCAACCGAATGTGTATAGGTTGCGATCCCGCTCATTCTCTGAAGATAATTCAGCGCCACACGCTCGCCGGAAAGAAGCACCCGGATATCTCCTGTAACTTTTCCCATTTTCTGACCTTTTTTTACTTCATCGCCGTCCTTGCAGAACAGCTCCACTTTTGTGTCAGCATCCAGAAGCGTAAATACACGGCTGAAGATTTCCAATCCCGCAATGATTCCATCCTCTTTACAGATTCAGATCTACCTCTCCCGGAACTGTTTCTTTCATAACAGAGTTTGTGGTAACGTCTTCGCTTGAAATATCTTCCTTTAAAGCCTCCAGGATCAGGTGATCTACCTGAAGTGTCATTGTGATCTTATTCATTTTACAATACCTTCTCTTTCTTAATTATCACAGCAGCCCTGTTCTCCAAAGCAAGGCTGCTCCTGTCTTTCATAATACAGATATTTATATTCCGGCTGCATTTATGCCGCACCTGCAGCACTTTTCTTTTCTGCTGAGATTGCTTTGGCTGCACGTTTTGCAAATACAAGGCTCTCCAGCAGGGAATTACTTGCCAGTCTGTTCGCGCCATGTACCCCGTTGCAGCTGGTTTCTCCCACTGCATAAAGCTGGTCCATGCTGGTCTTGCTGTCAGAATCCACCCAGATACCGCCCATGAAATAATGCTGAGCAGGAACAACAGGGATGCATTCTTTTGTCACATCATAGCCTTCTTCCAGGCATCTCTGATAAATATTCGGAAAATGATTCAGGATCGTATCTTTATCAATATTTTCCATGGAAAGCCATACATGGTCTGTTCCTTCTTTTTTCATTTCTTCCCGGATCGCATTTGTTACTACATCTCTTGGAAGAAGTTCATTGACAAAACGCTCTTTTTTGCTGTTATAAAGTACTGCACCTTCTCCTCGAACCGATTCTGAGATCAGGAATCTGCGGCCCGGTCTCTTGGAATACAGCGTTGTCGGATGGATCTGCACATAATCCAGATGTTCCAGACGCACATTGTGTTTTTTTGCAATATCAAGGGCATCCCCTGTGAGATGCGGATAGTTGGTGGAATGCGCATATCTTCCTCCGATCCCGCCGCTGGCCAGGATCGTATCCTGTGCATAAATCTCTACCGGGATCTCTCCGCCCGGCTGAATCTCTTCCTGGGTCTTCACCGCTTCTTCGGCTTCCATAGCTTCAAGACGTGCCCTGTTCGCTTCTGCGGAAACTGCCTTCAGACCTGTACATTTGCCGTTTTCCACAAAAATATCCTGCATGGTAGTATATTCCAGAATTGTTACATTTTCAAGCTTCAGGACTTGCTGGAGCAGTTTTTCGGAAATTTCTTTTCCTGTGATATCCTCATGATAAAGGATCCTCGGTCTGGAATGTGCACCTTCTCTTGTATAGGCAAAATCATCTCCATCCATCTTGAAATCCACGCCATATCCGACAAGGTCATTAATGATGTCTCTGGAGCCTCGGATCATAATGTCTACCGACTCTTTTCTGTTTTCGTAATGTCCTGCCTTCATGGTGTCTTCAAAATAGCTGTCGTAATCGTTTTCATCACGAAGCACACAGATCCCGCCCTGGGCCAGGAAAGAATCACTGCTCCTCATATCCTCTTTTGTGATGATCACGATTTTTTTGTCCCGCGGAAGCTTCAAGCACTGAACATACCTGCAACACCTGTTCCCACGATCACTACGTCTGTTTTAATTCTCATTGCTTTTCGCCTCTCTGTCTTGATTTCTCTTTTCAGCCAACTCAGACAAATCTTTTATACAAATGTGTTTTATTTATTTTGCCAGTTCCAGCATCCGCTCCAGCGGTCTCTTCGCGTTTTCACGTGTCTCGTCTGTTACATGAACCTCATTCTCCCCGGTTTTCAGAACGTGGAGAACTTTTTCCAGAAATACTTTTTTCATGTTTTTGCAGACCGGTACGGTTTCTGTGAAGTAGAATTTTTATCCGGGCAGGTAGTTTCCAGCTTGTACTGAACGCCACATTCTGTGCAGATGATAAACTCTTTATTGTCACTTTCCTGTGCATATTTAATGATTCCGGAATGTGCTTCCGTATGTAATCAGCCTGTTTCAGAACTGTCTGAGGACATTCCGGATGTGCCAGAACCAGTGCATCCGGGTGCGCTTCTTTTGCTGCTTTTACTTCTTCCGGATTCATAAATTCATGGACAATACAGAAACCTTCGTTATAAATAAAGTTCTTCTCAGGAACCTGTTCTGCAATAAAATGTGCAAGATTTCTGTCCGGGATAAAAAAGATGTTTTTGTTCGGAAGCGCTTTTACGATCTTTACTGCATTTGCGGAAGTAACACATACATCAGAAAGCTCCTTCAATGTTGCTGTGGAATTAATGTAACAGACAACTGCCACATCGTCATATTCCTCTCGCACCTTGCGGATGCCTTCTTCTGTTGCCATATGAGCCATCGGACAGTCTGCATCCATGGCAGGCATCAGAACAATTTTATCCGGACTTAAGATCTTGGCGCTCTCCTCCCATAAATCCTACTCCACAGAACACGATCGTCTTCTCTTTCGCGCTGGCTGCATCTTGCTGAGATAAAAGGAATCTCTATATAGTCAGCAACATCCTGCACTTCGGGACGCACGTAGTAGTGTGCAAGGATGATGGCATCTTTTTCTTTTTTTAATTTCTGGATTTCTTCTGCAACTGTCATTATCTTTCACCTTTCCTGCAGGATTTCTTTTTTGAATTCCTGCTTTTGCTTTCTAGTACAGCGAATATTAAGTAACCGCCATATTGACTTGTCTGATTTTTCATCTGCTGCGTCAATATAGCAGAAACTTAATTTTCGCTGTACTAGTCTTTATTATGCAGATACTTCTGATCTGCTTTTTATTATCATGTAACTTTTTTCAAAACATCTTACACATAATACCACAGTCCTTTACATGTGACAAGACAGTTGTTTGATATATGTAAAGTTTTTTTGTAAAGAAAGACATCAAAAAACACGGTTTCCACAATGAAACTTTCATCCTGGAAACCGTGTTTCTGCACACATTCATTATTTTATCAGTCTTATTCACCGTTCTGCGTACTGTCAGCTGCTCATTTATTGCAGCTTTCTTTCTGATTTGCCGCGATCACCCGATCATTTCCCCAGCAGTTCTCTCTCAATCCGCTCTCTTGCTTCCGGGGCCTGCTTATCCATCTTTTCCGGAAACCAAACATGGAAACGCAGGCAATGTTATCGCCGCCGGCTTTCGGTGCATCCGGTTTCAGCTGCTTGCTGGCAAAATCCATTTCTCTCAATGTTTCAAAAATACCATCAAAATCCACATCACCCTCACCCATTGCAAGATGCTGATGCACCGTCACATCCGCTTTTCCACGGCCATTCAGCCACGGCGGATTTAAAATGTATCTGCAGTCCATGGTCTGGTTAAAGGTATCCGCAAAAAGTACATGGGTCAGTTCATCTCCCGCATATTTCAGCATGGACCGCACATCTCCTTTGCCCTCATCGTAGAAGAAGCCGTGAGGAGAAGAATACACATAACCAAGATTTGGAGAACGGAAGGATTTCACCATATCACAGGTCTCATTATTCAGCTCACAGAAATCATAAGGATGAGACTGGATCTCCACACGGATACCCTCACGCTCGATCAGCGGAAGCAATTCCTCCATGGATCTAAACCACATTCCATTGCAGATCTCCTGCTGGTTCGGATCACCCGAAAGCTCTGTATTGATAACCTTCACTCCCATATCTCCGGCGATCTGGATCATCCGTTTCCAGTTTGCAACTGCAAACTGTCTCTGTTCCTCCGTCGGACCAGACCAGCGATACACCACGATAAAGGACGAAATCTCAACGCCAGTCTCTTTAAGAGCCTGTCTGTATTCCTGTTCACATTCTTTTGAAAACAACGGATGCTTATAGAACGGATTGATTCTCGGATGCGGAGACTGTTCAATATATTTATATCCCCAGTCCGCCACCTGATGGACCATACGGTTGATATCCATCTGTTTCGCAAGACATCTACGTCAAATGCGATCTTCATGATGCATTCCCTCCTTTTTCCTCTTCTTTATTCCGGATATAATCCAGAATCAGGCTGGCCGCTCCGGCTACACCTGTTTTGGATACATTGATCACCATATCGTAATAATGGGGATCGTCTCTGCGGATTCCGGTAAACTTCTCATAGTATTCATTTCGGATCTGATCACGTTTCTTCAGTTCTCCAAGAGACTGGCCTTTATAATATTCCTGGCCCTCTTTTTCCCGGTAAGCATCATCTGCATAAACGAAAAAAGCTGTATGTATGCGGCTCTCCACGAAGCACATAGTTGGCACATCTTCCCAGGAATACACCTGGTCTTCTCTCAGAAAGCTCACGGATGATCCGGCTCTGCACCTCAAACATCTGAACACCTGTATATCTGCTGCCGCACCTGCCGATGAATGTCCATACGGGGAAAATGTAAGCTCAGAATCCTCATAATTGTAGGAATCCAGATACTGCCTTACACTTCCAGATCTGCTTTTTCCATACCGAACTTTTCTGCCATAAGACAGATGATCTGACGATCATAAACCTTGCAGTCCAGTGCTTTT
>ENA-OQMZ01000528-OQMZ01000528.1-human-gut-metagenome-genome-assembly--contig:-NODE-528-length-16096-cov-2.693594_pt1 | contig 16096 bp, 18 predicted proteins | sample MGYA00242621_ERZ504862 | MGnify/ENA primary metagenome ERZ504862 (study PRJEB26092, sample SAMD00036393) | human gut metagenome | host: Homo sapiens | study: EMG produced TPA metagenomics assembly of... | reverse complement strand
CTTTTTTCTCTTTTTTGCCCTTTTTATTATTATCCTGATTTGTCGCATTGTTGTTCTGTCCGCCGAACATACTGTTGAAAAATGCAGGGAATGCAGGTGCACCGTGAGAGAAGTCATCATCTTCGCTGCCGTCACCGTCTTTAGAAAAATCGCCCATCTGCTCGGCAAGGTTATCCGCACCAAGCTGTTCCATAAGCTGCGACATATCGCCGTCACCCATACTGTTCATGAGGGTGTTCATCTGATCCTGAACATTTTCAAGGTCCTCATCCGAGATACCCATTTTGCTAATAAGATCCTCAACCGGCTTGATTCCAAGCTCTTTTGCACAGGTAAGGCAATAACCTGCCGTCGGGGCATCTTTGGAATTATTATTTGAAACGAAAACAACCGCAGGCCGTTTTCCGCATCTTGTACAAAGCATAGCATACTCCTTTTTAGGACACCAAATTGCACATTTGCTGTCATGGTAATATAAGAATTATACAACTGTTTAACAAATAATTCAATATTTATTTGTCGGAATTTATTTATTTTAATGTCAGTTGTCTTTTAAGTGATTCGTTGTACTCCTTAATCATTGCAAAATAGATTTTGCCGTAACGATACAAAGCGTATAGCATGGATGCGGCTGTAACCGAAAGCAATATCAAATCAAGCACCATATTTTTCGTAGGCAAAAAAGGCCTTGAGAAATACGATAAGGCATACGGAAAAGTAGAAAATAATTGTTCCGACCTTTCCGTACCAATTTGCAGAAGGCGGAGTGAGTCTTTTTTTTGATTAAATCTGCACCGCCGAGGAGCATAATAAGGTCTTTGACCAGAAGTGTTACAAGAATCGGAAGAACCATAGGCACATAAATCACCATACAGATAACGACCGCAAAAAGCGTTACCTTGTCTGCAATAGGATCAAGGATTTTTCCGAGAGGAGTTACCTGATTGAGTTTTCTGGCAGCCATTCCGTCAAAGCAATCGGAAAGCCCCGACAAACCTATACATATTGCCGCATATATATACTGTTCCGCAAGGAAAAAATATACGAACGGGATTATAAGCACAAATCTTACATAAGTTATAATATTAGGTATAGTAACCAAATCGGATGTTTTAAAGCTCCACACATCTTTTTCTTTTTCCATTACTGTTCCCTCCTGTTTCTTCATTCAGACTGCAACGCTGAAAAAATTTAAAAACAGCACCCGAAATCATCGGGTTATTAAGCATTTCGGGATTTGAAAACTCAAGCACTCCCGAAAAGATATTAACGGCAAAAAATACAAGGATTGCCGCCTCCGCAAGTCCCAACACACCGCCGAGAAGCTTATTAATCTGTTTCACCACGGGTATTTTAAACACTCTTGCAAGTTTTTTAACAAAAATTTTTATAATTATAAAGATAATTATTGATATAACTACACCGATAACCAAGCGGAACATTCCTGTGATAACCGGCTGAATAAGATTTTCCACCGAAGTTGACACCGCCGCTGCGGCAGAGTTCGGAACCTGAAAATCGTTTGTATAGACACTTGAATCCAATCCGAAAATTGAAAGGAAGAATCCGAGCATTCCCATAACCCAGTTTGGCAAAGCCGAAAAACTGTTTGCAATGGCTGAGTTGATGCCTGAGTGTCAATCATTTGTTGCAGATTTGCTGTTAAGGTCTGCTGAACAAATGCCGTATAAACCCACGATGCAAGAAAATTTGAAATGTGATATGCAAGAAAGCCCGTGAGAGCCAAACCTGCAACATTGAGAATTGTAATTGCTATGCCACGCTTGAAATCAATAAAAAACAAAAGCGCAAACACGGCAATAATAATTATATCTGCAACCAAATTTATTACTCCTGTTTTGAAGTTTGAGCGGTATCGTCACTCGATACACTGTCAAGGTCAATAAACCTAATTTGATTTACGCTGAGAATGTAAGCGGTGTAGTCCGAGGCAAGCACAATCTTTTTTGAACCGGTTCCCGAATTTGTCGAATAAAGCAAATCGCCTTTTTGATTATAACCGTAAACAACATTTCCGTCAAGGATTGCAACCGTACCCTTGTAGACAGAAAGCGAATCGGCTTTGTGTTCGGTATTTATTGTGTACTGTGCCTCGCCGTTACTGTTATAGCTTATGAGAGCAACACTTCTTCCGTCACCGCTCCTTGAAAGAGCCATTGTATAGGTTGATGTATCTGTGTTAAAGCAGTAATTTGAAAGAGTTTTGTCCTCATAGCTTACTGTTTTGTAGTTCTTTTCACCTTTTTTAACAATATAGCTTGCCTGTGAGCCCACAAGAACCGCCGTATCTGAGGTCAGATACTTGCAATCAAGCACGCTGTCACCCGAAATTTTGTAGGTTGAAACAGGCTTTTCCTGTGAAAAATCAAGCACATAAACGCCCGTTACCGCCGAACCCTTATCACTTGACACACCTGTGGCAACGCAACCGGAGCCGTCCTTGTTAATTGCTACCGATGTTATATAATACTCCGAAAAAGAATATTTGTAAATTCTGTTATTATTTTTACTGTAGGCATACAGCGTTGTAAGATAACCGTTGTCCTCGGTAACAAGACAGTATGTACCGTTTGAGGCAACATCACCTGTGTATATTTTATTTTCGGCATTGCTGAGTAAAGCGTTTCGTCAAAACTGCTTATCTCATAGCTTGCACTGCCGATTCCGTATGTGAGAAATCTGTTTTCATTGTTTTTCATTACGGGATTTGAATGTGTAAGCTGAAGTCGTGCAACCTCTGTACCCGAATTTGTAAGGGTTACGAACGAGGTGTCCGACGCATACACGGCATGTCCCTGTGACACTGCAAAGTTGCCCGATGAAACCTCGGAACCGATAATGTCAACGGGATAGCCGTGACCGGCATTTCCGAGTACATCATAAGTCCACCAGTTTGAGATGTTCTCCCATGTGAGCTTGTCATGGTTTGCAAAGGCAAAAACTATAAGTCCTGCAGCAATGGCAATACACGCACCGAGTACGATTTTCTTGACAGCCTGCGGCGACATTTCGGTTTTTTCCTGTTCATAATCGTCAAGAGGCATATCCTCATAGCTCATTACATCTCTGTCGGTTTTATGTGTCTTTCGTTTTGAATAATGTCCTTTAAATTTTTTAAACATCAGCGTTCACTCCTTTTTTGTGAACTGTTGTCATTTTCATAATTCACACGATTCAGGTACAATCCGCAAGCCTGTGCGGTGGGACCCGAATATTTTCTGTTTTTCTTTTCTATAATGGAGGGAATTTCATCGGGAGCAATTTTACCCTGTTGAATCCTGAGAAGTGTTCCCACCATAATACGAACCATATTATACAAAAAGCCGTCAGCCTCAACCTTCATTGTAACAAGGTCGCCCTCACGGGTTACCGAAAAGGCTTTTACATTTCTGGTCATATCCCCTTTTTCACGGTTATCAAGCGTGCAAAAGGAAGTGAAATCGTGTCTGCCGACATATGCCTGAGCGGCTTTGTCAAGCAGATTTTCGTCAATTTTGTATCTGTAATGAAGTGCGTATCCGTCAAGAAACGGATTTCGCACCTCGCTGTTCCAGATTTTGTAGATATATTCCTTGCTTGTGCAGGAATAGCGGGCGTGAAAATCAGGTGCAACCTCTTTGCAGTCAAGAACCGCAATGCTTAGCGGCAGCCAGCGGTTAAGCGCCGCCTTGAGCCTTTCGGGCTTTATGGGATGCTCTGTTTTAAGGCTAATGCAGTACATATTTGCGTGAACTCCGCTGTCTGTGCGACTGCATCCCTTTACATCAAAGTCATTGCCGATAATCTTTGAAAGAGCAGTTTGAAAAGCCTCCTGAACCGTCATTGCGTTCTGCTGAATCTGCCAGCCGTGGAACTCTTTTCCGTCATATGAAATTGTGAGAAGAAGATTTCTTAAACTGCCGCAGGCAGGAATATGTTGCATAAAATCACTCCGCCGATTAGAAGTGCGACCATTACAAAAGATACATAGTCACGCTTTGCCATATGAATAGTTTTCATTCGTGTTCTTCCTGTTCCGCCACGGTAGCAACGGCACTCCATAGCTGTTGCAAGCTCATAGGCTCTTCTGAATGCCGAAACAAAAAGCGGAATAAGAATAGGGATAAACGCCTTTACTCTCTGAATAATATTACCCGACTCCATATCGGCACCTCGTGCCTTTTGAGCCTGAGTAATTTTGTCGGTTTCTTCAAGAAGTGTGGGAACAAATCTTAAAGCAAGCGACATCATCATTGCAATCTCGTGAACGGGAAAGTGCAGTTTTGCAAGCGGCTTCATCAGTCTTTCGATTGCATCCGTAAGCTCTGTCGGAGAGGTTGTGAATGTAAGACAGGAGCTTGCAAGGATAAGACATATGATTCTTACCGAAACAAAAATTGCTCTGTTAATGCCGTTTAAGGTAATTTTGAAAATTCCCCATTGTACAAGCGGATCACCCGAACCGTAGAACACATTGAGAATTGAGGTTACTATTATAATAAATATAATTACTTTCATGCTTTTGAAATAGAACTTTGCAGGCACTTTGCTTGCCGCAACAAAAAGTGCGGTAAAAAGCACAACAAGCGCAAGCGAAGCATAATTAAAAGTACAGAAAATAATTACGAGAAATCCGACAAGCATAATCAGCTTTGCACGGGGATCACATTTGTGGATTACGCTGTTCGCAGGAAAATACTGACCGAACGCAACATCTCTTACCATATTTTACCCTCCTTGTCAAGCAGTGAGGAAATACAGTCCATTGCCTCATCAACAGTAAGTATTCCTTCGGGAACATTAAAACCTTTTTCACGCAGTTCAAGCATAATCTTTGTTATCTGCGGTACTCGAAGTCCTATTTTTTCAAGCTCTCGTCCCTTTGAGAAAACTTCTTTCGTCTTATCAAACATAACGAGGTTTGACTTGTTCATAACGATTATCTTATCGGCAACCCTTGCAATGTCTTCCATGCTGTGAGATACAAGGATAACGGTGTTTTTGCGTTCCTTGTGATACTGCACAATCTGGCTCAACAGCACATCTCTGCCCATAGGATCAAGACCTGCGGTTGGTTCGTCAAGAACGAGAACCTCGGGATTCATTGCTATAACACCTGCAATTGCCGCCCTTCTCTTTTCACCGCCCGAAAGGTCGAACGGAGATTTTTCAAGAAGTTCATCTTTAAGTCCGGTAAATCTTGCGGCGTCATTTACCGCTTTTTCAAGCTCTGCACCGCTCTTGCCCATATTCATAGGGCCGAATGCGATATCCTTGGCAACGGTTTCTTCAAAAAGCTGATATTCGGGATACTGAAATACCATTCCGACTTTGAAACGGATTTTTCTGATATCCTTGGGATTTGCCCAGATATCCTCGCCGTCAAGAAGAACCTGTCCCGAAGTTGGCTTCATAAGTCCGTTGAGCATTTGAACAAGTGTTGACTTGCCCGAGCCCGTGTGTCCCATAATGCCGATAAACTCGCCTTTTTCAATTGAAAGGCTCAAATTATTGACAGCGGTTTTCTCAAACGGAGTGCCTGTTCCGTAAACATAGCTTAAATTTTTCAGTTCAAGCACCTTGCTCATGACAGCACCTCCTCAAGCATTTTTACACATTGCTCTGCATTGAGAGGAAGTTTGTCAAATTTCACTCCGCACCCCCTGAGTCTGTATGCAAGCTCTGTTGCCTGCGGAACATCAAGACGGTGCTTTTGAGCGCTCCGCCTGTGAAAAACATCTTCGGGTGTACCCTGAGTGAGGATTTTTCCTGCGTCCATAACGACAACTCTGTCGGCAAGGACTGCCTCTTCCATATAGTGTGTGATGAGGACAACCGTCATATTCTTTTCACGGTTGAGTTTTAAAAGCGTTGTCATTACCTCGTCACGGCCGTTAGGGTCAAGCATTGCCGTGGGTTCGTCAAGAACTATGCATTGCGGCTGCATTGCAAGAATTCCGGCAATTGCAATACGCTGTTTCTGACCGCCCGAAAGCTTGAACGGAGCGTGTTCACGGTAATCGTACATATCAACAGCTTTGAGGCATCGTCAACCCTCTGTCGAATCTCCTTTGGCGGTATTCCGAGGTTTTCGGGGCCGAAAGCAACATCTTCCTCAACAACGCTTGCAACAAGCTGGTTGTCGGGATTCTGAAGTACAAGTCCCACTTTTTCTCTTATGTCATATGTCTTGTTTTCATCTGATGTGTCATCTCCGTCAACATACACTTTGCCCCTATCCGGCAATAGCATTGCGTTGAGATGTTTTGCAACAGTTGACTTTCCGCATCCGTTGTGACCGAGAAGGGCAACAAATTCACCCTTTTCGATATTGAGAGAAACACCGTCAACCGCATTTTTGTACGGCTGACCGCTTTCAATGTCGGAATATGAAAAGCTGATGTTGTTAAGTGAAATAAAGCTCATTTATTATTTCTCCCATATTGCGGTTGAGCCGCACGGCAATACAAGTCCCGTGTCGCTCACCTTCAGTCCTATTTCATCGCTTGATACTTTTCCGCCGAAGTCCTTCTGCAAAAGAACTCCGAGCAAATACTCCATTACAGCAGGAGAAAGTCCCGTTGTGTAGGAATTGAGAATGAAAAACAGCGGATTGTCTGAGAGAACCTGTTTGCACATGGTGACAAGTGAATAAAGCTGTTCTTCAAGCTTCCAGACCTCACCGCCCGGACCTCTGCCGTATGACGGAGGATCCATGATGATTCCGTCATACCTGTTGCCGCGGCGGATTTCACGCTGTACAAATTTTACGCAATCGTCAACGAGCCAACGGACAGGTCTGTCGGCAATACCGCTTGATGCGGCATTTTCCTTTGCCCACTGAACCATTCCCTTTGATGCGTCAACATGGCAAACGGTTGCGCCTGCGTTCATACACGCAAGAGTTGCACAGCCTGTGTAACCGAAAAGGTTGAGAATTTTAAGCGGTCTGTTTTCGTTTTTAATTTTTTCTGCGGCAAAATCCCAGTTAACTGCCTGTTCGGGGAACACACCCGTGTGCTTGAATCCCATAGGCTTGATGTTGAAAACGAGGTCGCCGTAATTTACAGTCCAGCGGTCGGGAACTTTTTTTGTATTGCTCCCAACTTCCTCCGCCACGATTTGAGCGGTGGTAACGGGCATGTGCCGAATACCAAAGAGGATTTTTCTTTTCGCTTGACCAGATAATCTGCGGATCGGGACGGATAAGGATTATATCTCCCCATCTTTCAAGTCTTTCCCCGTCAGAGGTATCTATAAGTTCATAATCTTTCCATTTATCAGATAATCGCATTATGCAAGTCTTTCCCTTACTACCTGTGCGGCTTCTTCCGCAAGGTTCTGAATTTCTTCGAGGTTTTCGCCCTCGAGCATTACTCTTACGAGAGGTTCTGTTCCCGACACACGAACAAGGATTCTGCCTCTGTCACCGAGGTATTTCGCTCACTCTTTCGATTTCAGCCTTGATTTCCCTGTCTGTATAGAATGAGAGCTTGCCCTCTCTGCTGACCTTTACATTAATGAGCACCTGCGGCAAACGCTCCATAATCTTTGCAAGCTGACTGAGCTTTTCGCCTGTTCTCTTCATAATGCTGAGAATCATTGCACCTGAAAGCTGACCGTCGCCTGTTGTTGCATAGTCAAGCAAAATGATGTGACCGCTCTGCTCACCGCCGATGTTGTAGCCCTCCTGCATCATAGCCTCAAGAACATATCTGTCGCCAACCTTTGTTGAAACAAAATGCATATCGTTTTCTTCGCAGAACTTGTTAAAGCCCATGTTTGTCATAATTGTTCCGACAACGGCATTCTTTTTGAGGACACCTCTCTGCTTCATATCATTTGCACAGATTGCAATAAGGTAATCACCGTCAACAAGATTACCGTTTTCGTCAACTGCAAGACATCTGTCGGCATCACCGTCAAATGCAAGACCGCATGAAAGCTTGTGTTCACGAACATACTTCTGTAATTTGCTCATATGAGTTGAACCGCAGTCACGGTTGATGTTCACACCGTCAGGCTCGTCAAAAAGCATATGAACCTTTGCACCAAGCTTTGTGAAAAGCTTTTCGGCTGTTCTTGAAGAAGAACCGTTTGAGCAGTCAAGTGCGATTTCCATACCCTCAAAGTCGCAGTCAACTGCCGAAACAAGGTGGTCAATATACAAATCAGCCGCCTCTGTATCATATGTTACTCTGCCGATATTTTCATCTGTTGCGGATGCATACGGAACAACATGGTCAAGTACGATTTCTTCAATTCTGTTTTCGAGGGCATCGGGGAGCTTGCATCCGTCAGAACTGAAAATTTTGATACCGTTAAATTCAAACGGGTTGTGTGATGCGGAAATCATAATACCTGCATCGGCATTGTATTTGCCTACAAGATAAGCAACCGCAGGAGTAGGAACTACCCCGAGAATGTGAACATTTGCACCTACCGAGCAAAGTCCTGCAATAAGTGCGCCCTCAAGCATATCGCCCGAAAGTCTTGTGTCCTTACCAATTAAAATTGTGGGGTGTTCAACCTCATCGCTGATAAGAACCATTGCCGCCGCTCTGCCTATATTCATTGCAAGTTCGGGTGTAAGCTCTGCGTTTGCAACACCTCTTGCACCGTCTGTACCGAATAATCTTCCCATTATATATATTCCTCCGTTAAATAATTTGTAGATTGTAAATTTTCAAAACTGAAATTTTCGATATAACCAAGTAAAAGCCTTGCACTCTGTTGAATTATACACTCATATTGTGTACTGATTTATGACTCCCTGTCACCAAAGAGAGTCGGCTGTGTAGCTGTGCATTTACAACGCCCTTAGGAAATTCACAACCGAGATGCTTGCAAGCCTCGGCAGTTATGCATCTGCCCCTCGGTGTTCTGCTGACAAAACCTATCTGCAAAAGATACGTTCATAGACATCCTCGATTGTTACAGCCTCTTCACCGATTGCCGCCGCAAGTGTTTCAAGTCCGACAGGACCGCCGTTGTAAAAACGAACGATTGCCTCAAGCATTCTTCTGTCGTTGCGGTCAAGACCGAGTTCGTCAATTTCGAGTCTGTCAAGTGCTGTCCTTGCGGTTTCAAGTGTGATGACGCCGTTTGACATAACCTGTGCAAAGTCACGCACACGCTTTAAAAGTCGGTTTGCAATTCGTGGTGTTCCCCTTGAACGGGACGCAATTTCAAGCGCACCGTCATGTTCAATTTTTATTCCGAGGATTCCGGCACTTCTTTCAACAATCTGTGCAAGCTCCTCGGGAGTGTAGAGTTCAAGCCTTAACACCACACCGAAGCGGTCACGCAAAGGAGCGGTCAGCTGACCTGCTCTTGTGGTTGCTCCGACAAGTGTAAATTTTGGCAACGGCAGATGATACGAAGCCGCCATCTGACCTTTACCCGTGATGATGTCAATTGCAAAGTCCTCCATTGAAGGGTAAAGTATTTCTTCAACGGAACGGCTCAGTCTGTGAATTTCGTCAATAAAAAGCACATCGCCCTCGTTAAGGTTGGTAAGCAATGCCGCAAGGTCGCCCGGCTTTTCAATTGCAGGACCTGAGGTTATTCTCATTGACACACCGAGTTCATTCGCAATGATTCCCGAAAGAGTTGTTTTACCGAGTCCCGGAGGGCCGTAGAGCAGTACATGGTCAAGGGTTTCGCCTCTGATTTTTGCCGCTTCGATAAAGACCTTGAGGTTTTCCTTTGCCTTTTCCTGTCCTATGTATTCCGAAAGTGTTTTCGGCCGCAGAGGGTTGTCGCTCTCTGCCGTATCTTCGGGAATTTCGGAAGTATCGGTTATTCTGTTTTCAAAATCAAATTCATCCGAGAATTCCATTTTACTCATATGTTACTGTCTTCCCATCTGTTTTAATGTGAGCGAAATAAGCTGTTCAACAGGCAAGGCGCTGTCGAGTGTTGCGAGTACGGGCGAAACATCCGAAGGAGAATAGCCCAAAACACCGAGTGCCTCGATTGCTTTCGGAACATTTCCCGTTGAAACATTCACGCTGTTCTGTGCCACCTGTGCAAAGGAACTGTCCTCTTTAGCCGCTTTTGCAAGCTTGTCCTTGAGTTCAAGAACAATTCTCTGTGCAATTTTTTTGCCTATTCCCTGTGCTCTTGTAATTGTTTTGAGGTCGTCGGAGGCAATCGCCATTGCAACCTGTTCGGGACTGAGCTCCGACAAAACCGCAAGTCCTGCCTTTGGACCTACACCGCTTACGCTGATAAGGTTTTTAAAGGTTTCAAGCTCTGCCTTTGTTGCAAAGCCGAAAAGGTCAACCGCATCTTCCCTTACATTAAGGTAGGTGTAGAGCGTTACCTCTGTGTTAAGCTTTACGGCTTTGAGTGTGTTCATTGTTGTCTGGCACATATAGCCGACACCGCCGCACTCTACTACCGCCGCATTTGATTCTATTGCAATAAGTTTTCCTCTTACGGAATAAAGCATATTTAAAGTCCCTTTCCGTACATTACTCTTCTGAGCTGTGAGCCTGCCGCCTGTGTGTGACAGATTGCAATTGCAAGTGCATCACAGGTATCATCGGGTTTTGGAATTTCTTTCAGCTTTAAAAGCCTTGCGGTCATTTCCATAACCTGTGGTTTTTTAGCCTTACCGTATCCCGTTACAGCCGTTTTGACCTGAAGAGGAGTGTACTCAAAGATTGGTATTTTAAGTTTTTGTGCCGCAAGCAGGGTTACTCCCCTTGCCTGAGCAACATTGATAGCCGTTTTCTGATTGGTCTGAAAGTAAAGTTTTTCGATTGCAAGAGCGTCGGGGCGACATCTGTTGAGAATAGCATAGGTTTCGTCATAGATGTACTCAAGCCGTTTGTTAAAATCAGTTCCGGCAACAGTTTCAATTGCACCGTAACCAAGAGTTTTATATGTATTCGATTGAAAATTGATTGCTCCCCAACCTACAATGGCATATCCGGATCAATTCCAAACACTACCAAAACAATACCTCCGAAAAAATCCAAAAATGGCATAATAACATAGCTTAAAACATTATAACACACACAACTTTATTTATCAATAAAATTATTCGTTAATCTGCGTATTCCGCTCAAAATGTACATAAGAAACATTGAACGGCTGATTTACTCGGTTTTTTGCGTGTTATCGGCACGGCTGAGCGTGATTTTTGAACCGTTGTATGACAAATCAAGCTTTTTTCCGTGGGGAATATATTCAAAGGTGTAGTTTCGGTAAAGTTTCGGCACAAATATGACAAGCGTTGTATCATCGGCAACATATTTTCCGCAAAGCTCCGCCTTGTCTTTTCCGCTTATCATAATAAGGGACGCATTTTCACCGTCAAACGAAAGGCTTATCTTTCCGCCGCCGTCAAGCCCTGCACTCCAGTCTGTGCAGGTAAGCTCGTTTTGATATCCCGATGTGTCGGCACTGCATGAACAAAGCAAAAAACATAAGCAAATTAAAAGCAAAATGACAAATTTCTTCATAAAAACCGCCCTCACAGGTATATGATATTATTACAGATTATTCATGAAATCCGAAAATTAGTACATATACCGTTGACGGCAGAAAACGAAATTTACAGTTTTGTTATAATTCTTGAAAAGCATAATTATTTTGTGTATATTGTATGGTGTGATTTTATGGAAAATTTTAAAACGAGAACACGGAGGGATTGTTTTGCAACATGAGATAACCGAAAAGCATAATGTTTTTGAAGAAAACGGAGAGGTTATGTGTGCAGGCTGGGCAAGAACGCCTGTTTTTGAATATAACAGCGAACAGAGCAAAACAAGCGGAAAACACAACGAAAGAGATTGCTATTTCATAAGCAACACAGAGGTTTCGCTCTATCTTTCGGTTGAAAATTTAGGCATGGAATTTGCGGTAAAAATTGCGGTTGCCGACCTTAAAAGAGGCGGTGTGATTTATGATTGTGTTGTAAAGAAATTTGTTTTCAGCAAGAACGAGCTTCCCGAATCGGGCAGTTCGGGAGAGCTTTTGTACACGGACAAAAGGCTTCAGCTGCAGTTGACAAACACACCGAACGGAAGATTTTTAAAATGTGATTTTATCGACTTTGGCGGCATAAAAAATCTTTACTTTAACATTAATCTCAAAAAGACGGCGGGCGAAAGTCTTAACGAAATTGCACCGTTTGAGAGAGACAGAAAATATTTTTATCTTAAACGCTTTGTTCCCAAATTTGTCGCAGGCGGAATTATCCGTGTTGGCGGTATGGAATATTCTTTAAACGAAACAACCACAAACGCTTACTTTGACTGGACACGCTTTTCAAAGCCGAGAAAGCATAATTATCAGAGATTAAGCTCCGACTGCTTTATTGACGGAAAACGCTTTTCCCTCTGTCTTGCAAGCAGAGTCGGCGACAACCGTTACGGCAACGAAAATTGCTTTTTCACAGACGGTCATCTTGTAAAACTGTCGCAGATAAATGTTAAAAGCACAGGCGGAAAGCTTGACAGACCGTGGTACTTTAAGGCGGGATATTCGGCAGTTGACATTACATTCAAGCCGTTCACCGTAAAAGGCGAGGCTATGGCGGCATATATGGACAAAACAACCGTAATTTTCGGCAGACTCTACGGGGAACTAAAGAGAGTTGATATGGATAAGCCGTTAGTCCTCGATAATTCTCAGGCACACATTGTTCTGACGGAATTTTAAAAATAAAATCGGCAAAAATAAACACGGCAATCATTTTAGATAATGAACTGCCGTGTTTTAATTTTATAAAATAAAGTCGGGAAAACAATGCTTTGCATTAAGCAAGCTGTGTTCCCGACCGAAATTTTCAATTTTCCGTTTTCAACTATTAATTTGTAAAATTACACTTCCCTGTTCGGATCTGTGTTTTTCTGTTTAACAGGAGCTTTCGTAGCATCTTTGTCGGTAAATCTTGCAAAGATTGAAAGCGTTGTGAGAAAGCAAATGAGAATGTACAAAAGAAGTGCAATTACAGAAGCAAGGCTGATTGTATAGCTTACCATTGTGAGAATTGAAAGCACACCGAGCAGACAGCAGATGATTGAAACGATATTCTTCATATTGCGTTCTTTGTCAAGAGCGCAGAAGAAAAATCCTGCAATCGGAATAATGAAGAAAATCGGCATAAAGAGCGAATACTTAAAAACCGCATCATTTGAACCGCTGAGTCCCCATACAGACATAATATCAAATACGGAATAAGAATGGAGTACATTTTTTTCATCAATGTACTGGAAATACGGCAACGCACAGAGTACGATTCAACGAGATAAAGCACGCAAAGTTGTGATTCTTAATTTTTTTCTTGTTTTGTTTTCGGGCATTTTGAGCATTTTGTTCCTCCGAGATTTTTTTAAAATCATTTTTAAATCATCAATATGTTACATTGTAACACAAATTATTCAGTTGCACAATAGAAATTTTAGTGTTATAATTATGACTAATGTACACAAAACACTGCATCCGTACACTGCTTTATTCTGTGCAAAAAGGAGATAATATAATGGGATATATAAATGAATCCGTAATTTACAATATTTATCCGCTCGGTTTTTGCGGAGCACCAAAGGAAAATGATTTCAAACAGGAATACAGACTTGACAAAATTTACGGCTGGATTGACCATATGAAGTCAATGTCGGTAAACGCACTTGTTTTCAACCCTGTTTTTGAAAGTTCAAAACACGGCTATGATACTATTGATTATAAAAAAATCGACTGTCGGCTCGGTGATAACGAATCTTTCAAAAATTTGCAAAGCACTTCACGATAACGGCATCAGAATTATGCTTGACGGCGTTTTTAATCATGTGGGAAGAGATTTCTTTGCCTTCAAAGATGTTCAACAGAACCGTGAAAATTCAAGATATGCGTCTTGGTTTGAAAATGTAAACTTCCGGAACAACAGTCCTTATAATGACGGTTTCAGCTATGAGGGCTGGGCAGGTTACTACGACCTTGTAAAGCTTAATCTCCACAATGACGAGGTAGTAAACTATCTTCTTGACTGTGCAAGATTTTGGATTGATGAGTTTGATATTGACGGACTTCGCCTTGATGCGGCTGACTGCATTGACATTGAATTTTTTCAAGAAATTAAAAAATGTTTGCAAAGAGAAAAAGTCCGAATTTCTGGCTATACGGCGAGATTACCCACGGCGATTACAATCATTGGGCAAATCCCGATGTGCTTGACTCGGTTACAAACTACGAATGCTACAAAGGCATTTATTCAAGCCATAATGACCACAACTATTTTGAAATTGCTCATTCTCTTAACAGACAGTTTGCTAACGGCGGTATTTACAGAAATATCTACACATATAATTTCGTTGATAACCACGATGTAAACCGTGTTGCAAGTATGCTTAAAGACAAAAATCATATCAACAATGTTTACACGATGATGTATACAATGCCCGGAGTACCGTCAATTTACTACGGAAGTGAATTCGGCATTGAGGGTATGAGAACTGCCTACAGCGATTACAAGCTTCGTCCCTGTCTTGACCTTGATTCCATACCGAACCCGAACTATGAACTTCTTGAGCATATCAAAAAACTCGGTGTAGTAAGGCTTGCACTCGAAGCTCTCAAGTACGGCGATTTTGAAAACATAAATATTCAGAATGAAAAGCTTGTATACAGAAGAAAAACCGATAATCAGACTGTTTTTGTTGCATTCAACCTTACAGACCGTGTTGAAAGAATCGGTTTTGACACAGGCTGCAACGCAAAGCTTACCGATGTTCTCAACGGCAATGAAGTTATTGATGTAAACGGTTACTATGAAATTGAAATGCAGCCGTATCAGTCAAGGATTCTTGTTGTTAATGACGGAAGTTTCAGGGTTGATTTCAATGCAGACAATACAGATTGCAGGGCAGCTGAAATTGACGAAGCTCCTGCAAATGAAGAAACTTCAGTTAAAGCTGTTAAAACAGAAAATTGCTGTGAAAGCAATTCGGACAATGCCGAAAATACGACAAAAGAAATCAAGCTGGGTATTTACCTACATTTCAAGGGTGGCGAATATGAGGTTATCAACTTTGCAACCCACAGCGAAACAGGTGAAAAACTTGTAATTTACAGAAATCTCCACAACACAAGTGAAGTGTGGGCAAGACCTGTCGAAATGTTTGCCGAAAAAGTTGATGTTGACGGCAGAAAAACAGACAGATTTACTTTTATAGGTTGACAATAAGCGTAAGCAAATGATTAAAAAGACCGAATATAATTTTTTATTCCGGTCTTTTTTTTGTGCAAAAATAATTAATTTATTATTGCAATAAATACTTAATATTGTTAGAATAAGAAAGGGCAATACAGTGTCTTCCATAGGAAGGCACTTTTTATTTTTATAGATACTAGAGGAGGATAGAAAATGGCTAAATACATATTTGTAACAGGTGGAGTTGTGTCTGGTCTTGGTAAAGGGTTAACAGCTGCATCTTTAGGAAGAATTTTAAAACAAAGAGGACAAAAAGTCTTCATGCAAAAATTAGATCCATATATTAACGTTGATCCAGGAACAATGTCACCTTATCAACATGGGGAAGTATTTGTTACTGCAGATGGGGCAGAAACAGACTTAGACTTAGGACATTATGAAAGATTTATTGATGAACAATTAAATAAAAACTCATCAATTACAACAGGTAGAAATTTATAGTAACGTTATTTCAAAAGAAAGACGTGGAGATTATTTAGGAGCTACTGTACAAGTTGTTCCTCATATTACAAATGAAATTAAAGAAAGAATTTATACAGCGGCACGTAGTTCTAAAGCAGATATCGTCATTACTGAAATTGGTGGAACAACAGGAGATATCGAAAGTTTACCTTTCATTGAAGCTATCCGCCAAGTAAGATTAGATTTAGGATATGAAAATACTGTTTATATTCATACAACTTTACTTCCATACATTGGAGCAAGTCATGAAGTAAAAACAAAACCAACACAACATAGTGTTAAAGAATTAAAGAGGTTTTAGGTATTTCAACCAGACTTTATTGTTTGTCGTAGTTGAACATCATATTGAAAAAGAATTAAAAGACAAAATTTTCATTATTCTGTTAATGTACCAACACTAAAATAGTT
>ENA-OQMZ01000527-OQMZ01000527.1-human-gut-metagenome-genome-assembly--contig:-NODE-527-length-16164-cov-1.754380_pt1 | contig 16164 bp, 24 predicted proteins | sample MGYA00242621_ERZ504862 | MGnify/ENA primary metagenome ERZ504862 (study PRJEB26092, sample SAMD00036393) | human gut metagenome | host: Homo sapiens | study: EMG produced TPA metagenomics assembly of... | reverse complement strand
TCTGGATGTGGTGTTCTGCTGCTGGGCATGTGCACCAAGTTTGCCGAGGTCACGCTGGCGGTGCACTACCGTGAGCGCAGCGAGGCGGGCGAATGGGTAGGCGGCCCCATGTACTATATTAAAAACGGCCTGAGCAAGCATTGGCAGTTTCTTGCTGTGCTGTATTCCCTGTTTGGCGTGCTGACCGTGTTTGGCACCGGCAATGCCACACAGGTAAATACCATCGTTGCCGCTATCGATACCGCTCTGCTGGAGTACGGCGTGGTGGGCGGCGGTGCGCTTTCTACCCTGAACCTCGTGGTTGGCATCGCAGTGGCCATGCTGGTGGCCATGGTGCTGCTGGGCGGCATTAAGCGCATTGGCAGCGTGAGCGAAAAGCTGGTGCCCTTTATGGCTCTGTTCTACATCGTGCTGTCCGTGGGCGTTATGGTGCTGAACTTTGAGCGCCTGCCCTATGTGTTCGAGTCCATCATTGCGGGTGCGTTCAACCCGGCAGCGTTCACCGGCGGCACCATCGGCAGCCTGTTCGTCAGTATGCAGAAGGGTGTGTCCCGCGGCATTTTCTCCAACGAGGCCGGCCTTGGCACCGGTTCCATTGCCCACGCCTGCGCCGACACCAAAAAGCCGGTCAAGCAGGGCATGTTCGGCATCTTTGAAGTGTTTGCCGATACCATCGTCATCTGCACCCTGACTGCCATGGTCATTCTGTGCAGCGGTACCACCGTGAACTACGGCACCGCAGCCGGTGCAGAGCTGACCATCAGCGGCTTTACCACTACCTACGGCGGCTGGGCTCCATCTTTACCGCCGTGGCCCTGTGCTGCTTTGCTTTTTCCACCATCATCGGCTGGGGCCTGTATGGTTCCCGGTTCCTGGTGTTCCTGTGCCGCAGCGATAAGGTGGCAAAGCCCTTCTTTCTGGTCTACTCCTTTGTGTCCATTCTGGCGCAACGATGGATCTGGCCTGCTGTGGAGCATTGCCGATACCTTCAACGGCCTGATGAGCATTCCGAACCTGCTCGCGTTGCTGCTGCTTTCCGGCACGGTGGTCAGGCTGACCAAAGAATTTTTTTGCATCGGAGGCTGATTGCCCACAACAAAAAGAGGCTGTTGCAAGACAGCTCTCCAAAAACATTGTACGAAACCCGGAACTTTTTTCAGGGCCAAAACGGCTCCAAAAGGTTCCGGGTCTTTGATTTTTCGCAATTTCCCTGCGCAGGCTGCTACCGCATTTTTCAATCCCCTTATTCTGCCCGCGTCCGGCTCTTTTCAACCCGGACAGTTCATGTTACAATATCATTAAGAAATAAAAATGAATTGAGGGAATGAACCTTGGATTTTTATGGTACCATCGGCCCGGCCTGCGCACAGCCGGCGATCTTGCAGCACATGGTGGAAGCCGGCATGACCGGCATCCGCATGAATCTTTCCCACGGGCCGCTGGCGGCGCACACCGACTGGCTGGCTATGATCCGCGCAGCCGGCATCCGTCAGCTGCTGATCGACCTGCAGGGGCCGGAACTGCGCATCGGCACGCTGGCAGAGCCTGTTGCTCTGGTTGAGGGCAGCTCTGTACGCCTTGGCGCAGACGGCGTACCTTGCCCGGCAGCTCTGGTACAGGCGGCTGCGCCCGGACAGCAACTTCTGCTGGACGACGGCAAGCTTCTGGTGCAGGTCACACAGGCATTGCCGGAAGCCCTTGTGTGCACCGTGGTGCGCGGCGGCACCCTGCAGAGCCGCAAAAGCATTGCTGCACCGGGCCTTGCGGTGCCCTCGCCTACCCTGACGGAGGAAGACCTGCAGAACCTGAAAATTGCAAAGCAGTGCGGTGTTACCGGTGTGATGCTGCCTTTTGTGCGCGGCAAAGCAGATATTCTGGCCCTGCGCCATGCGCTGGAAGAAGCCGGGGCTGCGGATATCCGTATCTTTGCCAAAATCGAAAACATGACCGGTGTGCGTGCCCTGCCGGAATTCATCCACCTTGTGGATGAGGTGGTGATCGCCCGCGGAGACCTTGGCAATGCCATGCCGCTGTGGGAGCTGCCCCGCTGCCAGAAGCAGCTTTCCGCCGCCTGCCGGGCTGCAGGTGTGCCCTTTATGGTAGTGACCCAGATGCTGGACAGCATGTGCACCCGCGCGGTGCCCACCCGTGCCGAGGTGAGTGACATTTACAACGCCGTGCTGGACGGCGCGGCCAGCGTGATGCTGACCGGTGAGACTGCTGCCGGACAGTACCCGATGCAGGCCATGGAATATCTGGTGCGCACAGCGCAGACAGCCCTTGCCTGACCTTTGCGGAGTTTTTGCGCAAAAGGGATGGCGCATTGTGTCAGAATACGGTATAATAGACGTAAATATTTCTTGTTCAGAAAGGTTTTTTGCTATGGGAATCGTTGTGCTCGGTGCTGTTTTTGTGGATATCAAAGGCTATCCCCTTTCCGCCTATATTCCGGGCGGGCGCAATGCCGGCCGCATTGAGCAGGTACACGGCGGAGTGAGCCGCAATGTGGTGGAGGATATCGCCAATGTAGAGCTGCGCCCTACCTTTGTCAGTCTGGTGGACGACACTGGCATGGGACAGGATGTGATCAACAAGCTGGAGAACCACAAGGTGAACACCAAGTACATCCAGCGCGTGCCGGACGGCATGGGCACCTGGCTGGCCATCTTTGACAACGACGGCGATGTGCATGCAGCCATTTCCAAGCGGCCGGACACCACTCCCCTCACCGGCCTTTTAAAGGAAAAGGGCGACGAGATCTTTGCCGACTGCGATGCCATTGCGCTGGAGCTGGATCTGGAAAAAGATACTGTAAAACAGGTGCTGCACTACGCCAAAAAGTACAACAAAAAGGTTTTTGCGGCCATTTCCAACATGAGTATTGCCATGGAGCGCCGGGATTTCCTGCAACAGATCGATTGCTTTGTGTGCAACCAACAGGAAGCCGGGCTGCTGTTCTCCGATGATTACGGCCATCTGGCCCGGACGAGATGTGCAGGGTTCTAGCCGCCAATGTGCACAGCGCCAACATTCCCAGTATGGTGATCACCATGGGCGGTCAGGGTGCCGTATATGCCCGCGCCAACGGCGAGTGCGGCGTGGTGCCTGCCAAGAAGGTGGATGTGATCGACACCACCGGCGCAGGCGATGCCTTCTTTGCCGGCACCACCATCGGCCTGACCTACGGCAAAACGCTGGCTGAGTCCTGCGAGATCGGCAGCCGGCTGGCCGCATCGGTCATCTGCATCACCGAGAAACGTCTGCCCCCGCTTCCGCCCGCTGGAATTCGGGCTGAACATTCCGGTGGTGGATTAAAGTAATATCAGAAAGCCGGGCAGACTGCGGTCTGCCCGGCTTTCTTTTTAGGATTCGGGGAAGAGGTTTATATCATGCTTCCAGCACCTTTTTGCCGGTAACTGGATCAGGGATATCAAGCAACGCCAGAATGATGGCCATGCGGATATACACGCCATTGTGCACTTGATCAAAGTAGGCGGCACGCGGGTCGTCATCCACATCCTTTTTGATCTCGTCGATGCGGGGCAGCGGATGCAGCACCGGCATATCCTGCGGTGCCTTCTGCAGCAGCGCTTCGTCCAGCTGGTAGCAGCCTTTCAGGCGCAGGTATTCTTCCTCGTTGAAAAAGCGCTCCTGCTGGATACGAGTCATGTACAGCACATCCAGATGCGGCAGCTCGGCTTCAAGGTCAGCCGTTTCCTTATAGATCTGATGGGTCGGCTCCAGCGATTCATTCTTCACATACTGCGGCAGGCGCAGATCTTCCGGCGAGATGAACACGAACCGGTTGCCCTCAAACTGGCTCAGCGCAGCGGTCAGGGAGTGGACCGTGCGGCCAAACTTGAGGTCGCCGCAGAAGCCGATAGTCAAATGATCCAGCCGCCCCTTGCGCTGGCGGATCGTCATGAGGTCGATCATGGTCTGGCTGGGATGCGCGTGCCCGCCGTCGCCTGCATTGATCACCGGCACACGTGCAGAAAGGGATGCCCGCAGCGGTGCGCCCTCTTTGGGGTGGCGCATGGCGATCACATCGGCGTAGTTGCTCACCACGCGGGCGGTGTCCTCCACCGTCTCGCCCTTGCTGGCGGAAGAAAGCTGTGCCCCTGCAAAGCCCAGTGTCTTTCCGCCCAGCCGCAGCATGGCCGATTCAAACGAAAGGCGGGTGCGGGTGGAAGGCTCATAGAACAGGGTGGCCAGAATGCGCCCATCGCACAGGTGGGCATAGGGTGCCGGGTCGGCCTCCATTCGGTCGGCAAGATCCAGAAGGGCCAGCTGCTCTTCCAGAGAAAAGCTGTTGGGCTCAATAAAGTGTCTCACAGCCATTCTCCTTTCAGCACGAACTTCTCGCGCTCGGCTCCGGTAGAGACGAACTGGATCTCATGGCCCAGCTGCTTTTCCAGAAATTCCACGTAAGCCTTGGCCTCTTTGGGCAGCTCATCCCAGCTCTTGCAGCCGGAGATATCCTTGTTCCAGCCTGGCAGCATAGTGACCACCGGCTCTACACGGTCAAGGTCGGACAGCGGTCGAAGCTGGGGACTTGCACGCCATCCAATGTGTAACCGGTGATCACCGGGATCTCTTTCATGCTGCTGAGCACATCCAGCTTCGTCAGGGCGATCTTGTCTGCGCCCTGACAGGTAAGGCCGTAGCGGCTGGCCACACAGTCGAAGGGGCCGACACGGCGCGGACGGCCGGTGGCCGCACCATACTCGCCGCCTGCCTTGCGCAGCTGTTCATTCCAGTCCTCGCTCATGGCGTTCTCGGCGGCAAAGGGGCCTGCACCCACGCAGGTGGAGTAGGCTTTCAGCACGCCCACCACATGGTCAAGACGCAGTTCGGAATGCCTGCGCCCAGCGGCGCATAGGCTGCAGCGTGTTGGAGCTGGAAGTGAACGGGAAGATACCGTAATCGATATCGCGCATGGCACCCAGCTGGGCTTCCAGCACGATGCGCTTGCCGCTGTCGTGAGCCTGCTGCAAAAATGCACCCACATCACAGATATACGGTGCAAACTGTCCGGCCTGCATCCGGCACCATTCCAGCAGAGCATCGTAGCTCATGGGTTCCTGATGATAGCAGCCACCCAGCTCCAGATTCTTGGATTCCAGGATCATGTGCAGGCGGTCCTGCACGCGCTTTTCGTCCAGATGCAGCAGATCGCCCAGACGCAGGGTCTTTTTGCGGTATTTGTCGCTGTAGCGTAGGCAATGCCGCGGCGGGTAGAACCAAAGGCCGCACCCTTCTGGGCAAGGCGGTCCTCTTCCAAGCCGTCCTGCACCTTGTGCCACGGCATGGAGATGGTGGCCTTATCTGAAAGTTTCAGGTTTTCTGAGCCTACCTTTACGCCGCGCTCCTCAATGGCATCCATTTCTCCGGCCAGATGGTCGAGGTCGATCACCATGCCCGCACCCAGTACACAGACAACGTCCGGGTGCAGGATGCCGGAGGGCAGCAGGTTCAGGATGAACTTGCCCTGCTCCGTTACAACGGTGTGGCCGGCATTGTTGCCGCCTGATAGCGGGCAACAACATCGGCATGTTCGGCTAACAGATCGATGACGCGGCCCTTGCCTCATCGCCCCAATTGATACCAGTAACTGCGGTAAGCATAACTTCTTATTTACCTTCTTTTTCGTTATTTACAATAGCCTGTACCTTGGTGGGCAGACCATAGATGCTGATAAAACCGGTAGCATCACTCTGCTTGTAGTCGCCGCCGGCGGCAAAAGTTGCAATGTCCTCACGGTAGAGGGAATACGGAGACCAGACACCGGCATTGATCATGTTACCCTTGTACAACTCCAGACGCACCTTACCGGTAACGTTTTCCTGCGTGGAGGTGACGAAGGCGCTCAGAGCTTTGCGCAGGGGGCTGAACCACTGGCCGTCATAGACCAGCTCACCAAATGTGATGGCCAGCTCGCGCTTTTTGTGGGCAGTGAGCTTATCCAGAGTCAGAGTTTCCAGCACCTCATGAGCCTTATAGAGAATGGTACCACCGGGCGTCTCGTACACACCGCGGCTCTTCATGCCCACCAGACGGTTCTCCACCACATCGTACAGGCCGATGCCATTGCGGCCGCCGATCTCATTCAGCTTGGCAATGAGGACGGCGGCTTCATCTTTTCGCCGTTCAGGCTCACCGGCACGCCCTTTTCAAATGCCAGCTCCACGAACTCGGACTTGTCCGGTGCGGTCTTGGGGCTGACACCCAGCTCCAAAAAGCCCGGCTTATCGTACTGCGGCTCGTTGCCCGGGTCCTCAAGGTCAAGGCCCTCATGCTCAGGTGCCACAGGTTCTTATCCTTGGAGTAGTTGGTCTCGCGGTTGATCTTCAGCGGGATGTGATGTGCCTCGCATAGTCGATCTCTTCGTCACGGCTCTTGATATCCCACTCACGCCACGGAGTGATGATCTTCAGGTCCGGTGCAAAGTGCATGATGGCCAGTTCAAAGCGCACCTGATCGTTGCCCTTGCCGGTGCTGCCGTGGCACACGGCATCTGCACCCTCGGCACGGGCGATCTCCACCACACGCTTTGCCAGAATGGGTCGTGCAAAGCTGGTGCCCAGCAGATAGCCCTCGTAATCGGCCCCGGCCTGCATGGTGGGGATGACGTAATCCTCCACAAATTCATCGGTCAGATCTTCTACGTACAGCTTGGAAGCACCGCTTGCCTTGGCGCGCTCTTCCAGACCTTCCAGCTCGCCCTTCTGGCCCACATTGCCGCACACTGCAATGACCTCGCAGTTGTTGTAATGCTCTTTCAGCCATGGGATGATAATGGAAGTATCCAGACCGCCGGAATAGGCCAGCACGACCTTTTTGATCTCAGACATAAGAACCGCCTCCGTTCAAACCACTTTATACTTTTGAATTCCCTCTTGCAATTTTTGATTGCGGTGTTATTATACTAGCAAGCAGAGAATGTGTAAAAAGTATCCTGCACATGATCACGATACAAAATTGACATGAAAGAGGGCGCGCCGCCATGTATGTGGACTGGGAATATTACAAAATCTTTTATTATGTCGCGAAATATCAGAATTTCACCAAAGCCGCGCGGGTGCTGGGCAACAACCAGCCAACATCACCCACTCGATGAACCGGCTGGAAAGCCAGCTGAATTGTGTACTGTTCATCCGCTCCAACCGCGGCGTTACCCTTACCCCGGAGGGTGAACTGCTTTACTCCCGCATTGCATCTGCGGCGGTGCAGATTCAGGATGCAGAAGAAGAGCTGAGCACCAGCGCCACGCTGGAACACGGTGCGATCAGCATCAGCGCTACCGAAACTGCGCTGAACATCTACCTTGCAGAAAAGCTGCGCGCCTTCCACACGGACTATCCCGGCATCCGCCTGCGCATCTCCAACCACTCCACGCCGCAGGCCTTGCAGGCCGTGAAAAACGGCGAGGTGGATTTTGCCATCATCACCACCCCTGCCGAGGTGGAAAGCGGCCTGAAAATGGTGGAGCTGAAGCCTTTTATGAGGTGCTTGTGGGCGGCAGGACCTTTACTGCCCTTTCCAGCCAGAACCTTTCGCTGAAGGAGCTGAACAATTATCCGCTGATCTCCCTGAGCGACGAAAGCATGACCCGCGCCTTTTACCGGCAGTTCTTTCTGGATCACGGTGCGGTGCTGAAGCCGGATACCGAGGCTGCCACCACCGACCAGATGCTGACCCTTGTCAAAAGTGAACTGGGCATTGCATTCCTGCCCCAGCCCATGGCACAGGATGCACTGGCCCGCGGTGAGATCGTGCAGCTGCATCTGCAGGAGATCATCCCTCAGCGCTCCATCTGCCTTGTGTACGACCATCACCGCCCGCTGAACACGGCAGCCCGCAAGTTCCAGCAGATGCTGACCAAGGCGGCCCCCAAGCGCCCGTAACACAGATAACCGCCGGGCCTTTCCCTGCAAACTGATCTATACGGGACTGTTGCAAAATAGCTCTCTGAAAAAATAATACACAAAACCCGGAACCTTTTCACAGCCAAATCGGCTTAAAAAAGGCTCCGGGTTTTTGATTTTGTGCTATTTCTTTGTGCAAGTTTCTATCGCATTTTTATTTTGCAACAGTCCCCTGTTTTATTTTTACTTTTCCTGGATCTGTTTGCCGGTGAGGTGTTCAATGGTGATCTCGTAAAGCTGCACGGCCTTGATGCCCAGCGCAATTTCCTTTTCCACCTCTTCCTTGCCGGGGTAATACTTCATGCCAAGCTCCCGCACGCGGGCCTCGGTAGCAGCGGCATCGTCGATCAGATGGCAGCGGCCAAACACCACGGTGCTCTGCACATAAGGTGCCCAGTCGCCCGGCTCAAAGTGTTCGTTGCCGTAAACGGTAAAGCATACCTTATCATTCTGTTTCAGCGCGTCCACCTTCTGGCCGGACTTTGCACCGTGGAAGTAGATTTTGTCGTGCTCCTGATCGTAGTAATAATTTACCGGGATCGCAAAGGGATAGCCGTTGTCGCCGTTCACTGCCAGCACGCCCCGCCGGGACTGCTGCAACAGGTGCTTTGCAGCTTCTTCTGGGATGGCGCGGCTGGCTCTTCTCATGGGTCTGAACATTTTTGTTTCCTCCATGTATCGCAGGTTTGCGGTGCGCACTCATGCACCTTGATAATGCGGATGAGGGTCTTATCCAGCTGGATGGTGCGGTTCCACGGGTTCAGGATGATGCCGCTGATCTCCGGCACGGCAAGCGCTGCATCAAACAGCTTTTCCATATCCACAAGAAAGGTGGACTGCACCGGCTCGGCCCCCTTCATTTCCTCGTCAAAGCTGGTGAATGCATACCACCAGCTTGCGCCGTCGGCCGTCCGGATGGCCCGCAGCTGCATCTGTTCACTGCCCAAATTGGCTCCACCGCCACAACAAGCTGGCCATGCTCCTTTATGCGTCGCCGGAGTCACGGTAAGGGTGTGGGCCAGCTGTTCCTGTGTGGGCTCCTGCTGCAGGGCGGCTACCGCCTGCTCGATCTTTTCGTTGCCGTTCAGGCCCTTGTCTCTGGGTTGATTCATTGAGGTTGGTTCCTTTCTATTGTATTTTGGCAGAGGGAATAAGCACAGCTCATCACAGCAGCAGATCGAACAGGCCGATCATTATCGGCATAGACACAATGGAAAGCAGAGTGGTCAGCACATACAGCGCGCTGGAATGCGCCGCATCGCGGTCATAGAGCTGAGCCATGGAGGTAACAGTAGCACAGGCAGGGGTGATGGCGGCAAGGTAGACCGTCATCAGGATGTTCTTGCCGTCGGCCACCCAGCTGGATGCATGGCAGACCCACAGCAGCACCAGAACCACCAGCGGGCATACCACCAGACGCAGCACTGTGGCAGATAGTTGCGGCGGGTGCAGAACACCTCCCGCAGCGGCTTTTCTGCAATGGCCATACCGGCCAGCAGCATGCCCATCGGTCCCATCATGTTGCCCACTGTGCTCATGGTATTCTGCAGCGGTGCAGGCAGCACCACACGGAACCAGTACAGCAGTGCACCGGCTACAATGGCGATCATGTTGATATTGGTGAGAACCTTTTCCAGTCCAGCGCACTGCTGCCCTGCAAAAGGGAACTGGCGTGGGTCCACAGCAGCACCAGCTGCACAATGATGAATGCGCAGGAGTAAATGACATACGCATCGCCCATCAGAGCCTTGACCAACGGGATCACCAGTGCAGCGGCGTTGCTGTAGATCACATTCACCTGCTCCACGGCATCCAGCTTGAGCGGGCGGCTCAACAGGGCGCTGAGCACCAGCAGCACTACATGGATAGCCGCCGCAATAGCCATGGAGTACAAAAGTCCCTTGCGGATCTCCGGCGTATCGTCGATCTGGAATGCGTTGATGATCACGCAGGGCGTGACCAGATACACCATGACCACTGAGAGCACCCGGCTGTCGCTGGCCTTCAGCAGCCCTACCTTGACCACAGCATAGCCCATGATCAGAATGAGGAACAGCTGTGCGATCTGCTGCATCAATAACAGACTTATCTCCATTGTTTTTTCCTTTCCCCTTCCCTTTTTCAAAACCCAAAGGGAGAGCTGCCTTCCGCAGGCAGCTCTCCCCTTTTTCTGATTTTATTTGCCGCTCGTCAGCCGCGCCACATGCAACGCCAGATAGGCGGTTTCCTCGTTGGGCAAAAACACGCCGTACTTGCGCAGCACAAAGGTGCGTATTTTTTCCGCGCAGGTCACCGCTGCCGGATAATTCTGCTGCATCTGCTGGAACAAAAAGTCGTCTTCGCTGTCCATCAGTTTGCCGGAGAAGAACCGCTCGGCAAATACTGCAGGTGGCTCACGAACCGCGCATAGTGGATGCTCTCGGTGCTCACCGGGCAGTGCATACTGTAGGTGACAATATTGGACAGCTCACCGATCAGCTGCGCTGCCCGCATGGCATCGTAGCCGGCCTGTGGGTCCTGCCGGGCGTTGACGATATGGAAGGCGATGTTGCCTGCCTCTTCGTCCGGCAGCTCGATGCCAAGCTTTGCCTTTACCTTCTGCAGGCCGCGCTGGCCCACCGCGTACTCCTTGGGATAAAAATGCTTGATTTCCCAGAAGATGCGGTTGGTCACCACAAGGCCCTTTTGCTGGCGCTCCACTGCAAAATGCAGGTGATCGGTCAGCAGCAGATAGATGTGCGCCGAAAGCTTGACTCCCAGCGACTGCTCTGCGTCGTCCACAATGTCCTGCGTCAGTTCCAGATAGGATGCCGGAATGCTGGAAAACAGCTCCAGCATAGGCTGTGCGTCCGGGTTGGACAATGGAAGGAACACGCGGTCTGAGGGCTGCCGTTCAATGGGCTCGCCCGCCTTGCGGCCATAGCCGATGCCCTTGCCCAGCAGGATGGATTCCTCGCCGCTGTCATCCTGCACCAGCACAACACTGCTGTTCAGCACCTTCTGAATGTGCATCGGTCCCTCCTCCTTCCGTTGAAACCTTAAGACTGCCGCTTAGTCCAGATCTTCGCCGTTGGAAGCAATGACCTTCTTGTACCAGTAGAAGCTGTCCTTACGGCTGCGGGCCAGAGTACCGTTGCCCAGATCATCCTGATCCACATAGATAAAGCCATAGCGTTTGGACATCTGGTTGGTGGATGCAGAGATCAGGTCGATGGGTGCCCATGTGGTGTAGCCCCACATCTCAACACCCTCATCGATGGCCTTGCCCATTTCGCTGATGTGCTGGCGGAAGTACTCTACACGGTAGGGGTCGTGGATGGAGCCGTCGGCCTCCACCACATCCTTGGCACCCATGCCGTTCTCCACCACCATCAGCGGCTTGCGGTAACGGTCGTACAGCTCGATCAGGCTGTAGCGCAGGCCCTTGGGGTCGATCTGCCAGCCCCAGTCGGTGGAGGGCAGATACGGGTTCTTGACACCCAGCACGGTGTTGCCGGGGGTACGCTCTGCGTTCGGGTCCACAGACTCGGTCATGGTCATATAGTAGCTGCAGGAAACAAAGTCCACACAGCCTGCCTTCAGGGTGGCGGCATCCTCGGGCAGCATTTCCACATGGATGCCTTGCGCTCGAACATCTTGAGGATCAGGCGGGGGTACTCGCCCCAGACATGCACATCGGCATAGAACAGGTTTTCCAGATTCTTTGCCTGAGTAGCCAGCTCATCATCGGGTGCGCAGGTGCGGGCATAGGTGGTGAGTTTGGTCAGCATGCAGCCCACCTTGCTGCCGGGGATGATCTCGTGGCAGTCCTTTACTACCATAGCGCTGGCCACCAGCTGGTGATGCAGAGCCTGATAGCAGGTCTCCAGCATCTTATCCTCGGGCACGCGGCTGGGGATGATGCCGGCGGTGGTGAACGGGTGACGGATCACGCTGTCCACCTCGTTGAAGGTGAGCCAGTACTTGACCTGATCCTTGTAGCGCTCAAAGCACGCATGGCAGAACTTTGCAAAGCAGTCGATCACGCGGCGATCCACCAGCCATTGTACTTGGTGGCCAGTGCCAGCGGCATTTCGTAGTGGCTCAGCGTGACCAGCGGCTCGATGCCGTTCTTGTGCATCTCAGCGAACAGGTCGCTGTAGAACTGCAGGCCCTTTTCGTTCGGCTCTGCTTCCTCGCCGGTGGGGAAGATGCGGGTCCATGCAATGGAAACGCGCAGCATGGTAAAGCCCATCTCGGCAAACAGCTTCAGGTCTTCTTTGTAATGATGGTAGAAGTCGATGCCGCGGCGCTTGGGATAATAGGTATCATCCGGGTCGGCCATGGCGGCAGCAATGTGTGCGTCGTCCATGGCAACATGGGACTTGTAATCCTTCACGTCGGTGTTGGGCTTGTAGGTGGCAACATCGGCCACGCTGGGGCCTTTGCCATCCACGTTCCATGCGCCTCTACCTGGTTCGCGGCAACAGCGCCGCCCCAGAAAAAGCCTTTGGGGAAACTCATTTATTTGCCTCCAGTTTCAGCAGTGCGGCACCGGGCACCACAGCGCCCTCGGCCACAGTCTTGATGGTGAACTCATCGGCGTTGGTCACGACGATGGGGGTAGTTACATCATAACCGTCTGCTTTGATTCCGTCAAGGTCAAACTTCATCAGCAGCTGGCCCTTCTTGACAGTCTCGCCGTCCTTGACCTGCGGATCAAAGCCCTTGCCATCGCGCTTGACGGTGTCCATGCCGATGTGCATGAGCAGTTCAGCACCGGCATTGGTCTTCATGGAGATGGCGTGCTTGGTGCCGAACACGGACTCGATCACGCCGTCAGCGGGAGCGTACAGCTCACCCTTCTCGGGCACCACGGCAATGCCGTCGCCAGGATCTTCTGGGAGAAAACTTCATCCTTGACCTCTTCCAGAGCAATGGCCTTGCCCTGCAGGGGGCTGCTGATGGTGGAATCCGCAGCTGCTGCGTCTGCAGCAGTCTCGGGAGCGGGTGCAGCGGTCTCATCCTCTGCGGGGGTCTCGTCCTTATACAGGAAGAAGGACAGTGCGAAGGAGGCCACAACAGAGATCACCAGACCAACTGCAGCCACAGGATGTTCTTGCCGTTATCCGGGTCAACGAACATGGCCATGCCAGCCAGACCGGGGCCCATGGCAACGAATGCCTTGACCTTCATCAAGCCAACGAACAGACCACCGATGAAGCTGGAGACCACAACGGACATCATGACCTTCTTGTGCTGCAGGGTAACACCGTACAGAGCAGGCTCGGTGATGCCGAACAGGCCGGAGATGCCAGCGGAGATCGCGGTAGCGCGCAGGTTCTCGTCCTTAGTTTTCAGAGCAACGCCCAGGCAGGCACCGCCTCGGAAATGTTGTGTGCCAGAGAAGCGGGCATGTACAGCATTTCAAAGCCGGGGTCAGAAATAGAAGCAACTGCGTAGGGGACCAGAGCCTTGTGCATGCCCATGGAGATCATGAAGGCAGCACGGCAGCCAGCAGAGCAACGGCCAGCCAGCCCAGCGTGTTGTACAGAGCCAGGATCACGGTGGTCAGCAGAGCACCGATGTTGTAGCCCAGAGGTCCGAGGACGACCAGTGCCACAGGGAAGCCGATGCCGAAGCACAGCATGGGCACAAAGAACACGCGGATGGCCTTGGGGCACCACTTGTTGGCCCACTTTTCAATAAAGGACATGAAAATGACGGTCAGGATAGCCGGGAATACCTGTCCGCCGTAAGCGATATTCTGCAGCTTGATGCCGAGGAAGTAAGCACCGCCCTCGGTAGCCAGCAGAGCGGAAACGCTGGGGTGGATCATGGCAGCAGCCAGAGCTACCGACACCAGCTTGTTGCAGTTGAACTTGGTTGCAGTGGTGAAGGCGACCATGACGGCAGGTAGTACAGAGCTGCATCTGCCACGCCGACAAGCACCTTATAGGCGATATCTCCGCTGCTCATCAGGCCCAGAGTGCTCAGCAGCACCATCAGAGCCTTCAGAACGCCTGCACCTGCAATGGCGGGGACCAGCGGCTGGAAGATGCCGACCATGTAGTCCAGAATAATGCCGCCGATCTCTTTTTTGCCCTTGGGGGCAGCGGGAGCTGCAGCCTGACCTGCGTTGAAGGTGCCCAGCTTGAGCAGCTCATCGTACACTTCGATGACATCGTTGCCGATGACCACCTGACACTGCGGGCCGCTGGAAATAACGCCCATAACACCGGCAGTCTTTTTCAGGGCTGCAGCATCCACCTTGGAGGTGTCTGCCAGAGTGAAGCGCAGGCGGGTGGAGCAGTGCTCGACCTGCACAACGTTCTTCTCGCCGCCAACCAGACGCAGCACGTCGGAGGCAGTCTGCTTGTAGTTCTTCATTTTGTTCTCCTTTATCTTGTGTGTGGTGGCATTTTCCTGCCGCCCGGCCGAAGCGGACAAAAGAAAAAAGACCCAACAGAATGACCCCGTGTACAATTTCTCCCGGAATCATAGTATCTGGCTACAATTCACCCAAAAGAAAAGGTATTCGTCATTCCATCAGATCCTGCCTGCATTACCAGTAACATGTCCAACTGGATATTGTGGTATTAGTATATCAATCATCTTTTCGTTTTTCAATATGACTTTTTCACAAAATAAATCTTAAAAAATTATGAAGTTCGTATATTCATTTGTTTTTTCACATTAGCTGTCGGTGTGTGCTCGTGTACTCCTTTCACCGCCTGCACTGATGCCGGCCGCACATCTTGCACACCGCGCCGCCGCTTGTTATAATAAGTGTAACGATCTGTTTATTACTTTTTACATACGGGAGGTACCATCCATGCGCATTGCTTACGAGACGATGCTGGCCGAATTTGAGCGGGTCCTGACCAAATACGGTTTCAGCAAGACGTGCCCATGAAGCGGCCGAGATCTTTGCCCAGAACAGTCTGGCTGGCGTGTTCAGCCACGGGCTGAACCGCTTCCCCCGCGTGGTGGAATACCTGCGCAAGGGCGAGATTGATCCCGCCGCTGAGGCCGAGTGCATTGCCAGCTTTGGTGCCATGGAGCGCTGGGACGGCAAGCGCGGCTTTGGCCCTCTGAACGCCAAGCACGCCATGGACCGTGCCGTAGAGCTGGCACATCAGTTCGGTATTGGCATGGTGGCGCTGGGCAACAACAACCACTGGATGCGCGGCGGCACCTACGGCTGGCAGGCCGCAGACGCGGGCTGCATCGGCATCTGCTGGTCCAACACCTGCCCCAACATGCCTGCATGGGGCGCAAAGGACAACCACATCGGCAACAACCCGCTCATTCTGGCCGTGCCGCGCTCGAACGGGGAGCACATCATGGTGGATTGTGCCCTGAGCCAGTTCAGCTACGGCAAGCTGGAAACGATGCGTCTGGCCGGCAAACAGCTGCCTGTGGTAGGCGGCTACGATGCAGACGGCAGCCTGACCACCGACCCCGCTGCCATTGAAGAGACCCGCCGCATGATCCCCATTGGCTACTGGAAGGGCAGCGGTCTTTCCATCCTGCTGGATATGATCGGTACTATCCTGACGGGCGCAAACTCGGTGGCAACGATCGGCACCTTTGGCGATGAAGTGGGCCTGACCCAGATCATGATCGCCATTGATCCGGCAAAGTTCCAGTCCGCCGACCTCACCGATGCGTCATTGATGCCATTGCCGCCGATGTGGCATCCAGTGAGCCTGCAGAGCCGGGCCGTGAGGTGCGCTGCCCCGGCATGGGCGAGCACCGCAGCCGCAAGGAGAACATGGAGCTTGGCATCCCGGTAGCCGAGGAAAAGTGGGCCGAAGTGCTGGCGATGTGATGTAATGTTAAAAGGGGTGTCTCTCCGGCAGACAGAGAGACACCCCTTTTCTTTTTATCTGTGGTTTTCCGCAAATATCCGGCCCAGCTGGGACAGGATATCATGCGGCAGCATTCCGTACTCGCCAAGCGCAGCAGCGGCACGGTCGGCAGCGGCACCGTGCAGATACACCGCGCAGGCCGCAGCTTCGTATGCAGGCAGGCCGCAGGCCAGCAGGGCCGCGTCATACCGGCCAGTACATCTCCGCTGCGCCCCGGGCAAGGCCGGGGTTGCCGGTAGGGTTTGTGCACACGCGGCCATCTGGTGCAGCCACCACGGTACGGCAGCCCTTGAGTACCACCACAGCGTTCCATTTTTCTGCATACTGGCAGGCAGTATTTTCACGGTCCGCATTGATCTGCGCCACCGAAAGCCCGGTGAGCC
>ENA-OQMZ01000525-OQMZ01000525.1-human-gut-metagenome-genome-assembly--contig:-NODE-525-length-16214-cov-3.635855_pt1 | contig 16214 bp, 24 predicted proteins | sample MGYA00242621_ERZ504862 | MGnify/ENA primary metagenome ERZ504862 (study PRJEB26092, sample SAMD00036393) | human gut metagenome | host: Homo sapiens | study: EMG produced TPA metagenomics assembly of... | reverse complement strand
CCAGTCCACCACCGACCGTGGGAGTATCACCTGCGGCCACCCAGAAGTATATCGACTACTACAACATCAGCTACTCCTACCTGAGCACGGTGTCCAGCGGGTGAACAAGCGCTTCCCCAAAGAGGACGTGAAGAAGCTGGAACAGATGCTGACCATCATCAGCAACGAGCTGATGCCCGAGCTGAACCTGGAAAACAACCCGGAGGCTCCGGAGGAAAAGAAAACCGCGCGCTGAGCCGCACCCTTCCGGAAATCCCGGAAGCCCGTACGCCGACCCCGCGCAGCCAGACAGCCGCTGGTGCCGGTCTGGATCAGCTTGGCATCCTGCACCGCCGGGAGCACCGGGGTCTCAGGAGCGGGAGCCCACACCTGCTGGTGCAGCTCCTTCAGCGATTGCAGATCCCGGCCGGAGAGGGCACGGTAGACCCGGAACATCTGCCGGTTGCACAGCCGGAGGATGCCGCAGGCTTCCCGCAGGCCGGAGGGCAGGCCCTCCAGCGGGAGCACCCGGCACAGCCATGCCAGCAGCACCACGGTGCCCACCGCACAGCCTCTTTGAACCTGTTCTCGCTGCCTCTGTTTCATCCCGCATCCCCCGTCTTTTGTGCCGTTCTCCGGTGGTTTTTCTCCATTATATCACATCCGCGCTGTAATTTGCCAGAGAGCAGAGGGGAATGTACCTCTGTGCCGCTTGCGCCTGCTCTGAAAACCGTTTGAATTGCAAAATGGTTTTTCAATTGCTATACTGGGCTTATCAAATTTTTTTCGGGAGGCTGCTACAGTGACCGCACAGACAATGCAAATCGGGAACAGACCTTGCCGCATTTACGGCGGGGCTAATGCAGAATACTTGCTGCTCCAAATGACAGGTGAGCATGAGCTGCAAAGTATGGATTATGAAGTGGCGGCCATTGCTCAAAGCAGCCGGAATTTTCTGTTCGCGGCTCTCCCGGTGGAAAGCTGGAACGATGCACTTTCTCCGTGGAAAGCCCCTGCCGTGTGGGGAAAGCAAGGCTTCGGCGGCAAAGCTGGGGACACCCTGCGCTTTCTGACGGAGCAGGTCATTCCCACACTGGAGCAGCAGTTTCCTCTCCCGGAAAACGTCAAAATCATTCTGGGCGGCTACTCGCTGGCGGGATTGTTTGCGCTGTGGGCATCCACCCAGACCGATTTGTTCTACGGTGTCGCCGCCGCTTCTCCCTCTGTGTGGTTTCCGGGCTGGATGGAGTTTGAACAGCAGCGCCCGATACAGGCACAGCACGTTTATCTGAGCCTTGGCGACAAGGAAGAGCGCACGAAAAACACCATCATGGCTGCGGTAGGGGATAATATCCGCACGCTGCACAGCCGGCTTACAGAGCGTGGCGCAAACTGCACCCTTGAATGGAACAGCGGCGGACACTTTAAGGACGCTGATTTGCGTACGGCAAAGGCTTTTCGCTGGGTGATGGAGGAACACACATGGCCATTTTGATTGATGCAGATGGCTGTCCGGTCGTCGATCTGACTTTGCAGATTGCAAAGCGGTTTGGCGTTCCGGTCATCATCCTGTGCGACACCTCTCACCAAATCGAGCGGGAAGGTGCGCAGACGCTGGTGTTCGATAAAGGGGCTGACAGTGTAGACTTTGCGCTGGTCAACCGGGTAAAGCCGGGGGATGTGGTCGTAACACAGGACTACGGGCTGGCGAGTATGTGCCTTGCCAAGCGCGCACGGGTGCTGAATCAGAACGGGCTGGAGTACACCGCCGACAACATGGAAGCTCTCATGCTGCGGAGGTATGAAAACAAAAAACTCCTCCGTGCCGGAAAGCACCCTAAGGGGAGCCCAAAGCGGACGAAGGAGCAGGATGTCAGGTTTGCGGATACGCTTGAGAAGATCTTGAACTGCAACCATTGATACATACTATTGGAAGTCTGGAGAAATCCAGTCTTCTTTTTTCATGAGAAAATTGTAATATTTTTTGCAATTTGGTTGCGTTTTGAGGGGGAGTGAATCGGCCCCGTCGTTCTTTCGGCTCGTTTTCTTGCATCTGCTTTCCCGAATCTGCTATACTGAAGTCACTTTTTTAATCGGAGGCTTTCATGACAACCCTTCTTCTCCTGCGCCATTCCATCCCGGAGCACGGCGGCTCCAGCCCCGACCCCGGCCTTTCTGCCGAAGGTCTTCAGCGGGCCGCCGCAGTCTTTCAAAATGACGCTTTCCGCACGGTCTCGCTCGTCTGGTCGTCCCCTTCGCTGCGTGCGCTCCAGACCGCACAGCTGCTGGGGGCTTCCCGTCCGGCAGGTACCCGCCTTGCCGAGCGCCGCACCGGCGACACGACCGGGCAGGGCGCTTCGTTCTGGAAACGCCAATACGAAGACCCGGACTTCAAAAATCCGGACGGCGAGTCCTTCCGTGAGGTCAGCGCCCGGATGGCAGACTGCATCCACGAACTGCTGGATTCGCTCCCGGAGGGGCAGAACGCCCTTGTCGTCTCCCACGCCGCCGCTATTTGCAGCTACTTGCAGCGCTTTTGCACCGTTGAGGTGACCGACGCCGCACAGAAACTCCGCCGGATTACATTTCAGGGCGAAGTTCTGTTGGATGGACACTTTTGGGAGGCTGATGGATTTGTGCTGCACATCGAAAATCGCCGCCCTGTTCTCATCCGCACCTATGCGCAGGAATGCCACGAGGGTGCAATGACCATTACATACTAAACAGACAGGACTGCTCCACAACATTTTGTGAGACAGTCCTGTTTGCTTAGATGCAAAGATTATTCTTTAAGTAATTATTCTTGACAGAATAATCTTTGAGGCGTACAATGAAGCTGAACCTGTCATCAAATCAGTCGTGAGGTGAGCCGCTATGTTTTTTGTTGACCGTGTACAGGAAATGTCCGTATTACAGACCGCTTATGAAAAGCCGGAATCTTCTTTGTTCGTTCTCTATGGTCGTCGCCGTGTAGGAAAAACCACGCTTTTGTCAGAATTCTGCAAAGAGAAGCCGTCTCTTTATTATCTGGCAACGGAGGAAAGCATTCAGGCAAACCGAAACGCCTTCCGGTTGATGGCTGCTGATTTTCTCCAGAACGATTTATTGAAAAGTGCAACCGATGCAAGCTGGGAGATGATTTTTTCCGTTCTTCTCTCTGCTCAGGAAAATAAAAAACTGGTCATTGTGTTGGATGAGTTTCAGTATCTGGGCAAGGCAGACAAAGCATTTCCTTCTGTTTTTTCAAAAAATCTGGGATACTATTCTGAAAAACAAAAATGTAGAAGTGATTCTTTGCGGCTCTCTGGTTCACATGATGATGGAGCAGACTCTTTCTTACTCCAGCCTTTGTATGGACGCAGAACGGGACAGATTCGGCTGAAGCAGATTCCATACGCTTATTACGACCGATTCTTCCCTGATCTTGATGAACAGACCCGCATTTTATATTATGCTGTCACAGGCGGTGTTCCGAAGTATATCGAATTATTTCATCCATGTGCCGATATTGATACCGCCATTCTGCAAAATGTAATGACTCCTCAGAGCTTTTTGTATGAAGAACCTGAATTTTTACTGCGGCAGGAGGTTCAGGATGTCGGAAGTTACTTTCCATCATCCGTGCGATTGCATCTGGAAACATGAGGATATCTGATATTGCTTCTGCGCTGTCGCTTCCAGCCACCAGTTTGTCAAAGCCCTTAAAAACATTGTGCGATCTGGATATTCTGGAGCGAGAAGTGCCTCCCACCGAAAAAAATATTGAAACCAGCAAAAAGGGGCAATACCGCATTAAAGATAATTTTCTTGCGTTCTGGTTCCGATTTGTTTACCCCATGCGCTCTTTCATTGAAAGCGACCACCCGGAAATCGCAATGACAAAGCTGAAAACCGGGTTTATCCCCAATCATGTTGGCTACGTCTACGAGGATATTTGCAGACAAAAGATGTGGGAGCTGAACGCGCAAGGAAAACTGCCCTTTCTCTTTGACCGTGTTGGCCGTTGGTGGGGTGGAAAAGATACAGAAATCGATATTGTCGCCATTGATACCACAGACCGAAGCAAAATCATCTTTGGAGAGTGCAAATTTCATCAAAATGTTCCGATGCAGCTGTCGGAACTGCACCAACTGAAAGAAAAAGCTGCTGTCGTTCCGTGGGGGAATGCGAATCGAGACGAATACTTTGCTCTATTCTGTATCAGTGGTTATTCTGAGGACTTGCAGCAGCTTGCACAGGAAGATTCTCATCTTCTTTTGATGTGATTTTTCTCATGTAATAATTTGTAAATAGGACTGCTCCACAACATCTTGTGAGGCAGTCCTGTTTGCTTAGTACCCTTTTCATTGGAGCCAATATTTACACCTGACAGGAAAGGAGTGATAGTTTTCCACATGAACAAGCACTCACAGTTGAAAATCCGAGGCCACGCCAAATGACGCTAGACTATTTCTATGGGCAGTCGGGCGAGTTGTTCTCCTATTTCCGCATCCCCAAGGCACACCTTTTAACTTATCTTATCGGATTCGCACCCGGCAGCATGGTTCGGGCGTGACATCCTTGCATTCTCTCCCGCCGTTGGGTACACTGATGGTGTCAGCGGCAGAAGTTACATATTCAAGTGGATGCAAAGATACAGCAGTCTCAACAAACAGTAGTATTTTTAACAGATTCAACAGGCGACCGGTTAAAGTTCCTGTTGGAGAGAATTTAGGAGAGAACGGACATCTGCGGCCCGGTTTTTGCCGATGCTTTTGCGTTCCAAGCAGTAAAAGCGCAAAATAAAAAAGTCGCAGGTTCGTTTGAACCTGCGACTTCTGGCGGAGATGGTGGGATTCGAACCCACGTGCCCGGTTAAGGACAAAACGATTTCGAGTCGTTCTCGTTACGACCACTTCGATACATCTCCATATTCATAGCTATATAATTATAGCAAAAAGCCGCCGTTCCGTCAACACTTTCTGCCGGAGGGACCCACAGCGCCAAAGAGGCCCTCTGGTCAGGGATGAGCGGAAGCCGCTGCCGCCCTCTGCGGGGACGGACACCCTCTTTTTCGTCTCTGCTCCGGGGAGCCTTTTCATGCTGTGCTGTCGTTTCCAAGGGCCAGATTGTAAAATCGTGGAATCATCGTCTGGATTTTCACAAAATATTACTATTTTGCCAAAAGATTGTACAAACCCTACCCCCCTCTGATGTGCTATACTGAAATCAACAACCGGCCTGTTTCCGGCATTTCTTCTGCCATACAGGCCGCCGAAACAAAGAAGAAAACCAGAAGGAGCAGTATCGATGAGAGAGATCATTTCCTTGAACGAAAACTGGACCCTGTCCTTCCCCAAGGGCGAGCGTCCCACCGAGCAGGTCACCCTGCCCCACACCTGGAACGCTGTGGACGGCATGGACGGCAACGGCAGCTATCTGCGCACCACCGGTGTCTACACCCGCACCTTTACCCAGCCCAAGCAGCCTCTGGCTGGCGGCCGCACCTACGTTGAGGTGCTGGCAGCTGCTCTGGCCGCAACCGTGAAGGTCAACGGCCAGGTGGCAACCACCCACGAGGGCGGCTTCTCCATCTTCCGTGCCGATGTCACCGACCTGTGCCACGAGGGCGACAACGAGCTGACCATCGAGGTCTCCAACGAGGACACCCCCTCCATGTACCCCGCTTCCGCCGACTTCACCTTCTACGGCGGCCTGTACCGCGGCGTGAACCTGATCAGCGTGCCCGGCACCCACTTTGACCTGGACTACTTCGGCGGCCCCGGCATCAAGGTCACCCCCAAGCCCACCGAGGACGGCGGTGCCACCTTTGAGATCGAGAGCTGGGTCACCAACGGCGAAGAGGCCTATACCGTGATGTACAGCATCGAGGACTGCTACGGCAACGAAGTTGCTTCCGGCGTGCGCCCCTGCGACAGCACCAAAGTCACCCTGTACGTTCCCGATGCCCAGCTGTGGAGCATGGACGAGCCCAACCTGTACACCGTGACCGCCCGCCTGCAGAAGAACAACGAGACCTTTGATGAGATCTACGCCAACGTGGGTGTCCGCAGCTATACTGTGACCCCGAACGACGGCTTCTCCATCAACGGCGTGCCCACCCCGCTGCGCGGCGTGGCTCGCCATCAGGATCGTCTGTACAAGGGCAACGCCCTGACCGCTGAGGATCACTACGAGGATGCCATGCTCATCAAGGAGCTGGGTGCCAACACCATCCGTCTGGCCCACTATCAGCACAGCCAGGACTTCTACGACGCATGTGACGAGCTGGGCTTCGCCGTCTGGGCTGAGATCCCCTTCATCAGCGTCTTTAAGAAGGACCCCTCCGCTCACCAGAACTGCCGTCACCAGATGACCGAACTGATCATCCAGAACTACAACCACCCCTCCATCATGTTCTGGGGCCTGTCCAACGAGATCCTCATCGGCGGCATCTGCCAGGAGCTGGTGGACAACCACCACGACCTGCAGAAGCTGGTGCGTGAGCTGGATCCCACCCGTCTCACCACCATTGCCCACGTCTCCAACACCCCTGTTGACGGCCCCATGCATCACATTACCGATGTAGAGAGCTACAACCACTACTTCGCTGGTACGGCGGCAAGATGGAGCAGAACGGCCCCTGGCTGGACAAGTTCCACGCCGAGCACCCCGACATCTGCATCGGCATCTCCGAGTACGGCACCGAGGTATCATCAACTGGCACAGCAACGATCCCCAGTGCAAGGACTACACCGAGGAGTATCAGGCACTGTACCACGAGCATCTGGCTCAGGTGTTCGAGGATCGTCCCTGGGTGTGGGCTACCCACTGCTGGAACATGTTCGACTTTGGCTGTGCTGCCCGCCACGAGGGCGGCGTTGCAGGCCGCAACAACAAGGGCCTGATGACCATTGACCGCAAGACCAAGAAGGACAGCTACTTTGTCTACCAGGCATACTGGTCCAAGCTGCCCATGGTCCACATCGCCGGCCGCCGCCATGCACAGCGCGCAGGCGAGACCACCGAGATCAAGGTCTACTCCAACCAGGACACCGTTGTGCTGTACGTCAACGGCAAGGAAGTCGGCCAGCAGACTGCACACCGCGTGTTCAAGTTCAATGTCGCTCTGGAAGAGGGCTTCAACACCATCCTGGCCGTTGCCGGTGACGTGAAGGATTCCATCACGCTGGAAAAGGTCGAGAAGGAGCCTGATTACTACACCCTGCCTGAGTTCAACGAGCGTCAGGAGGCGTTGCCAACTGGTTCAAGCAGGTCGGCAGCCTGGATCTGAAGGCTCCGATGGAGTTCCCCGAGGCTATTACAGCATCAAGGACAGCATGGAAGATCTCTCCAAGAACGAAGAGGCTCTGGCTCTCGCCACCAGGGCTGTCAAGCTGGCCACCAACTTTGACATCAAGCCCGGCGTTGGCATGTGGGATATGATGAAGCGCATGACCCCTGAGACTATGGCTAAGATGATCAACATGCCCGATGGCTTTATCGAGAGCCTGAACGCACAGCTGATCAAGATCAAGAAGTAAGTACTTCCTGCATCTGAACACCAAAAAACAAACGAACCGCCCCGGCACTGCACAAAGCAGCCGTCGGGGCGGTTTTTGTATGCGGCAAATGGCAAGATGAATCAGGCCGCCGAGATGGTCAATTTCAAGCCCAGCTGCTGGAAGATCTTCAGCAGGGTATCCAGATTGGGCATCGTCTTAAAGGATTCGATCCGTGCCACCGAGGATTGCGGAATGCCGCACCTCGCTGCCAGCTCCCGCTGGCTCAATCCCATCGCATTGCGCTGCTCTACCATTGCTTTCACGATTGCAGACATTGCTTCCGCTTCCCGGATATCCTTTGCAATTTCCGGGTCAGCAGCTGCCACATGCTCCTTATAATCGTTCCAGGTCCTCATATTCACTCACCCTTTCTTGCAAGCCAATCATCACGTTCTGCTTTTGCTCGTTCAATTTCACGCCGCGGCGTTTTTTTGTGATTTCTTCCGAAACTGGTGCAGCAGCACAAACCGGTCACCCCGCCAACAGAAGTAGAATACCCGGTTATTTCCCGGACGCAGCTCCCAGATGCCATCCATCAGATGCTTCGTCACATTCTCGGAAAGCCGTGTTCCGTTGTCCTGCAGCAGCTGGATATACAACACGATCTGTTTATACTGTATTCGCGCATCCTTATTGGATGCGCTTTTTATCCGCAGCTCTTCCAAAAAAGTCCCACAGTTCGGAAACGCCTCTGTCGTTCTCGTAAAATTCGACTGTATACATTCATGTTCCTCATCTATGTGCAGCTTATCCCTCAGCCTTATGATAGCACATTTGCTATCATCCGTCAATCTATTTCCTCATCTCCACACACTCTGGCAAGCCAAAAGGGCCCTGCGGCATTTGCAGGGCCTTTCGGTTATGGGGGAGCATGAAATATCAGAGCGGTGGCAGCCGCAGGGACATGGGGGAGGGGAACCGGCTCATTTTATTGTGACACAGCCGGAGCTCCATACCATACGATCCCAGCCTGTGGTTCAGCGCTTCTTGCTGCGCTTCTTCTTGCGCGGGGCAGAACGGGCAGGGTTCTGGGTGGGAACAGAATCATTGGAGTGCTTCTGCTCCATCCGATATCTGACGTAATTGGGAATCACGACCGCGATCACGATCAGCAGGATCCAGACCAGGATGCTGGGCTGCTCGTGGTTGGTGTTGAACAGAAACTGCATGACATTATCCATAGGGTGTTTTCCTTTCCGGCCCAGCAGGCCGCCAGAGGGCTTTTTACAGCCAGATGTTGCCGTCCTCGTCCGGTTTCATGGGCACGGCAATGATGAAGTCCACGATGGTCATAGCGGCAGAGAAACCACTCCAGAAGGTTGCCAGATACAGCAGGCCCAGCACCGGGCGCTTGGCATAGAACTGGTGCGCACCAAACGCACCCAGAATGCACAGGCGCATATATTTCTTGCGGCTGACACAGTGCTTTTCACGGTGTTCTTTCCAGTATAACAGGTGGTCGATGGTGTTCCAGATGATCCCATGATCCGGGTCCTTTACCCACTGTGTCTTTTCTTCCATTTACGATGTACCTCTTGTCTGAATTTTGTTCCAAAAGCAGAAAACCGCCCGCCGCAAGGGCGAGCGGTTTTCCTATTTGATTTTACAGGTTTCCGCAGAAAATTGCAAGTACCAATTAGGCGTTCTCAGCCATGGTCTTCATCTTGATCTGAGCGACCTCATCCTGGATCTCAGCCATCTTCTCCTTGGTCAGGGGATAGAACTTCATAGCGATCAGGTTGCAGACCAGACCCAGCATGATCATGCCGTAAGCGCAGAAGACAACGCCCACACGCAGGCCCGGGGTAACAGGGTCACCCATAACGGGGTTGTGGTCGGTGAAGCCGCACATGCTGAACATGACACCGGCGACCATGGGAGCGAAAGAGGAGACCATCTTATCCACGAAGCTGAACAGGGTGCCCATCAGGCCGGGGACGTACTTGCCGGTACGGTAGACTTCGTAGTCAGCGCAGTCAGCGGTCATGGGGATAACGATGTTACCGGAGATACCCTGGAAACCAGCAGTGATGATGGTAAAGACCAGATAGATGATCAGGAAGTAGCCCCAGTTCAGAGCACCAGTCTCGGGGTTGGAGGTCATGGTGGTAGGATCACCGAACAGCCACAGAGCTGCCAGGATACCATTGGTGATCAGACCGCCCACAGAACCGATCAACATAGCCTTGCGCTGACCCAGACGGGTAGCAAAGAAGCTGATGAACAGGAAGCACACGATGGTGCTGGGGATGGTCACCAGACCGGTAACATTACTCTGCAGCAGGTTGGAACCGGCAATGCAGGCGAACATGGCGACCATGACGGCGCTGGACTTGCAGAAGAACCCAGCTTATCGGTAGATGCGGACAGGACCAGCATCTGGATGGCGCGGTTGTTCTTCAGGGTATCCCAGTAATCCTTCAGGCCGACCTTGACAGGTTTGCCGGTGCCGAAGAACTCAGAACGATCCTTGGGAGCGATGGAGATCACAGCGATGGTGGTGAAGATCGCAGACATGATGGCGGTCATCTTCCACAGGGTGTCAAAGAACTCCAGAGATGCGTAACCGCCCACATCGTTGTAGCTGTTGGCGATACGGGGAATGATGATGCCCAGGATAGCAAACACCAAGGTGTTATACACACCGTCGAAAGAAGCGAACATGGGGCGCTGTTTGGGATCGTTGGTCACACAAGACTGAGCGGACTTGGTAACGACACACTGGCAGGTGTAGCCCAGGTAGTAGACCATCAGAACGACCACATAGAAGGGGAAGCGCACGCCCTGAGGCAGCTTGTGGGTCACATGGAATGCGACCCAGCTGGTGACGCACAGGATGATCTGACCGATCACGATGAACGGACGGTTCTTACCGAACTTGCCGTTGGTCTTATCGACCATGAAGCCGATGAACGGGTCGGTAACACCGTCCCACATACGCATCATCATGGTCAGGGAGGAAGCGACCATCATGCCAACGCCGACCCAGCCCATCAGGTAGTAGGTAGCGTAGTTCATCATCATCAGATAAACGTTGGTTGCGGTGTTATTCAGCGCGTAGCCTGCGATACGCCACAGGGGAACGCGGTGGATGCCGTTGTGCTCATAGTCCTTATCATAGAACTTATCCGGCAGACTTCTGGTTTTTGCCATTTCATTCTCTCCTTTGTTCACACAGGAACATTCTCCGTTTTCTCCATGGGGCTTACAGCTGCCACTGCGTACCAGCCGTCCGGAACTTTATGTCTATATTATGAACGCTTTTTGATATATCTGTTAGTAATATTTTAAGGTGAAACAGGTCGATTTTATGATTATGGGAAAAGTTTCACTAATATGAAAAATTCTATTGTGCTTATTGCACAATCAATTGATATACTAGTATAGCACAACGCCAGTTAGCTGCCACTATGTTCTGCGCCGGAGAACGGGCCTGCAAACGCAGAAAGGGCCCACGGCAAATGCCGCAGGCCCTTTCTGGCGCTAGGAGGTAAATGAATGAATAGAGGAAGATGTCAGATCAGGATGTCGCCGTTCTCATCGGCCTGCATGGGCAGCGCAATGAGAAGGTCGGTCACGCAGAGGAAGAAGGGCACCACGCTCCAGAAGAACAGGGTGTAGAAGGCCGCCAGCGCATACCGCTTTTCATAGTAGCGGTGGCCGCCGCACCAGCCCAGAAACAGGCAGAGCAGAAGGTACTTCTTTTTGTTCACCTTGTGCCTTACGCGGTTCTTTTTCCAATCGTGATACTTACCAATGAGGCCCGGGCTCTTCTCCTTTTCGAGATCGATGCCGGCTTCCAGCTTGGCATCCTGCAGCGCCAGCTCCGCCTTGATAAAGTCATCCCGGGTGAACTTTTCGCCGGTCTCCAGCTTATGGAACACATCGTCCGTTACCTGCTGGCGGCTGCCGGTGCCGTAATAGCCGGTGCTCCAATCGTCCTTTTCCTCGTCGTAGTGCTCCACATCGCCCAGCAGCTCGCCGGTGGTGGGGGCCTTTTCCGGGGCCTCAGCGGAGGGGGCCGGGGTGATCTCAGGGGTCTGGTTCAGCTTGTTTTCTTCTGCCATAGTGGTATTCCTTCCGGGTCTCAGGGTATCAGAAAGTCCTGCGGCAGAGGATGGCCCGCCGCAGGACATTTCCGGTTACGATGCAGGACAGCGGCGCTGTCCCGGATTCAAAATTTCCGCAGGGAGATGGTTGGCCTTAAGCCTGCTTTGCAGCCAGCCTCAGCCTTGATGCGGCCGATCTCAGCCTGGATCTCTGCCATCTTCTCCTTGGTCAGGGGATAGAAGTGCATAGCAACAACGTTGCACAGCCAGCCAACGATGGGCAGCAGGACGAAGCAGCCGATGGTTGCCCAGAAGATGCCGTCAGAGTACGGAGTCATGGTATCGGGCAGAGCGTCCTTGAAGCCGGCCATGGAGTAGAACAGGGCCACCAGAGTGGCTGCCAGAGAGGAGACCAGCTTATCCACAAAGCTGAACAGGGTGCCCATCAGGCCGGGGACGTACTTACCGGTACGATAGACCTCGTAGTCGGCGCAGTCAGCGGTCATGGTGATGACGATGGAGGAGGACAGAGCCTGCACACCGCGCCATGCGATGACCAGCAGAATGAAGATCAGCCGGTAGCAGTCCATCCGGTGAACAGGGTGCCCCAGGTGTCGGGACGGATGATACGGAATGCAGGCAGAGCAAACTTGGAAGCATCGCCCTTGGGGTTCGCAAAGACCAGGAACAGGGTGATGATGATAGAACCGATGATACCGCCATAGGTGCCGGTCATCATGGAAGCCTTCTGGCCCAGCTGACGAGCGATCTTGTTCATCAGCAGGATGGAGATCAGAGCGATGGGGATAGAGGTGATCTGAGAGTAGCTGGAGAATGCGGCATAGTTGCCGAAGATGATGCCGAACAGGCAGATCATAACAGTGCCGTTGCTCATGGTGGACATGAACAGCTTATCGGTAGATGCGGAGACCACCAGCATCTGGATGGCACGGTTGTGAGCCAGGGTGTCAACGTAATCCTTCACGCCGACCTTCTGGGTGGTGCCCAGACCGAAGTACTTGGAGTTATCCTTACGCCACAGAGCGATGATGGCGCAGACTGCAAAGACAGCAGACACAGTACCGAACATCAGCTGCATGGTGGTGAACATTGCGGGGTTGTAGAAAGCGGACAGCTGCCGCCAGATTTCTCAACGATGCCTGCCAGGTTGGGGTTCTGGGCCACCAGAGAAGCGATCTCAGCAGCATTAGCCTCAGCAGTCAGGGTGAACTTGGGAACCAGAGTATCGGTAACAACGATCGGGAAGATGACATTCATCAGGACGATGTTGTACACGGTATCGCACATTGCGAAGATGGGGCGCTGCTTGGGATCGTTGGTCAGGCAGGTCTGAGCAGACTTGGTGACAACGCACTGGCAGGTGTAGCCAGGATGTAGATCATGTAGATGATGATGAACACAACAAAGCGGACACCGGTGCCCATCTTGGGGATGAAGTTGAACATCACGAAGGTGGTGACGAACATGATGATCTGACCGATGACAATGAACGGACGGTTTTTGCCGAACTTGCCGTTGGTCTTATCGACCATCATACCAACGAACGGTCGGTGACACCGTCCCAGACACGCATGATGGTAACAATGGAACCGGCCAGCACGGATGCCAGACCGACGATACCGATCAGGAAGTAGCTGATGTAACCGACCACCATCATGTAGGTGTTGGTGGAGGTGTTGTTCAGAGCGTACATCATGATCTCCCACATTTTCGCTCTGTGGATGCCGTTTTCTTCAAGCGGCTGTTTGACCTTTGCCATAGAGAAGCTCTCCTTTCAATTCTGCGGCCGGTGTGCTGCCACTCACTCCGGCCTTTCATTCGGTCCCCCGTGGGCTGCGGCTGCCACATCGCGAACCGGGGGATTTTTATGTATACATTATGAACTATCCCTCAAATTTCTGTTAGTAAAATTTTGTGGGAAAACAGGACAATTTTACTCTCCTTGGGCGAAATCGACAGTTTTAAAAAACAGCGTTCGTCATTTTGCACATGATTGTAAGATACTAGTACAGCACATTTCACAAAACAGGCTTGTATTCCAACCGCGCGCAAAAAAAGAATACAAGGAAAGTGCGGAAATATCCAAAAATTTTTCTAGTTGTTCCGCGCGGCGGCCTCTTATAATAGGTATAGCATCTGCGGCTCTGTGGCATGGGCCGCTGCGTTCAAAAGAAAAGGAGAAAACACTATGGCAGTGAAAGCATCCGAGCGTGTAAAGCGCTACCAGAACCCCAACGGCCCCACCATCAGCACCGTGGAGCGCAAGGTCATCGAGCAAGACGGCCTGTATTTCAAGGACATCGACGGCACCGGCACCGTCAGCGCAGTCAACGACTGGCGCTTGACCCCGGCTGAGCGCGCCGAGGCCTATGTCAAGGTTCTGACCACCAGCGAGAAGATCGGCCAGATCTTCACCTCCGACTGGCGCATGGGCCCAAGTATCCCTCCCCCCGTCTGGCAGCCAACGGCCACAAGCCCGTGGCGGACGAAAGCGGTCTGCTGGACGAGGCACCCGTGAACGTCTCCGACAGCATCTTCGGCTCCCAGTCCCTGCCCAGCACCTCTGACATGGTCAAGAAGAGCTTCAACCGCCACGTCATCCTGCGCGAGAGCCCCACGCCCGAGGATCTGGCAGATTACCTGAACCAGCTGCAGTACCTGACCGAGACCTGCGATCACTTTGTTCCCATGCAGGTCATGTCCAACAGCCGCAACGAGAACGGTGAGGTGGTGTTCGGCATGAACGATGCCACCGGCGTGTTTGCCACCTATCCCGGCACCCTGGCATTGCTGCTGCCGTCAAGGGCACCGCACGCATCGACATCATCGACAAGTTCGCCGACACCATCCGCCGCGAGTGGAACGCCTGCGGCCTGAAGAAGGGCTACATGTACATGGCCGACTGCGTCACCGACCCCCGTTGGCAGCGCACCTTCGGCACCTTTGGCGAGGACCCCGAGCTCATTGAGGAGATCTTCGACCACCTGATCCCCGGCATCCAGGGCGGCAGCAACGGCGTTACCCCCGAGGGTGTTTCCATGACCGTGAAGCACTTCCCCGGCGGCGGTGCCCGTGAGAACGGCTTTGACCCCCACTATGCAGCAGGCCAGTGGAACATCTACGCCACCCCCGGCTCCCTGCAGAAGTACCACATCCCGGCATTCCGTGCCGCCATCCGCCACAATGCCGAGTCCATCATGCCCTACTACTCCAAGCCCAGCGCCGAGAAGAGCGCTCCGCAGGAGGACTTCAACGGCAACCCCATCGAGCTCCAGCCCTACGGCTTTGCCTACAACAAGGTGTTCATCGACGGCCTGCTGCGCGGCCAGATGGGCTTCAAGGGCTACATCAACTCCGACACCGGCATCGTCCACAACATGTGCTGGGGCGTTGACATGCTGGACGAGCCCGAGCGCATCGGCTATGCTGTCACCCAGAGCGGCGTGGACTGATCTCCGGCCTGCTGGACAACGAGCTGGGCGAGGAGAGCTACGCCCGCGGCACCAACGACTACTACGACACCCACGCGGTGCCCGCCGGCTTCAAGAAGGAAGATCTGGTGCTGACCGATGCCAGCCTGAACCGCGCTGTCAGCCGCACCCTGACCGAGCTGTTCCGTCAGGGCATGTTCGAGGACACCTACGCCGACCCCAGGAAGGCCGCCGAGGTCGTTGCCACCAAGGCCGACTGGGAGGAAGCTTCCCGCGTGCACCGCGAATCCGTTGTCCTGCTGAAGAACGACGGCACCCTGCCCCTGAAGGACGGCACCAAGGTCTACGCTGAGCCTTTGGCAAGAGCGCCGAGGCCGGTGAGGCCGCCACCAAGGCCCTGCGCGAGATGCTGGGCAATGTCACTCTGGTGGACACCCCCGATGAGGCCCAGGTGGCCCTGCTGATGGTCAGCCCCCAGTCCGGTGCATACTTCAACGCCACCCCGGGCTACCTGGAGCTGGACATCTGCGAGGACAAGACGGTCTGCAACGTGGACGAGAGCGGCAAGCCCACCACCGAGACCCACAAGGAGACCACTCTGGTGGGTGCAAACCGTCTGGCCGGTATCGCTGCTGCGGTCCACGCCCACGGCGGCAAGGTCGTTTCCAACATCAACTGCCCGCTGGCCTGGGAGGTCGGCAATGTGGAGAAGGTCTCCGACGCTCTGACCGTCGGCTTTGACACCTACCCCTCCGCAACGCTGGATGTGATGTTCGGCCGCTTTGCTCCCGTTGGCAAGCTGCCTCTGACCCTGCCCAAGGGCGACGAGGTGCTGGCTGTGAACGCGGACGGTGTCTGCATCAGCCCCAACGACGTGCCCGGCTTTGCAAAGGATGCCTACATGCCCGACAGCATGAAGGACGAGAACGGCAAGGCTTACGCCTACCGTGATGCCGCAGGCAACTACTACGAGATGAACTTCGGCCTGACGTTCTGAGGGCAGCCCTCTCCGTCTCGCTCAAACCAAAGGAGACACTTTTAATGGCACAAACGCAGAAAAAACAGCAGGATATGGGCACGGGTGACGTGAAAAAGCTCCTGCTTCAGCTGATGATCCTGCCGTTGTGGCGCAGGTGGTCAACCTGCTGTACAACATCGTGGACCGCATTTACATCGGACACATCCCGGGG
>ENA-OQMZ01000523-OQMZ01000523.1-human-gut-metagenome-genome-assembly--contig:-NODE-523-length-16242-cov-1.045424_pt1 | contig 16242 bp, 23 predicted proteins | sample MGYA00242621_ERZ504862 | MGnify/ENA primary metagenome ERZ504862 (study PRJEB26092, sample SAMD00036393) | human gut metagenome | host: Homo sapiens | study: EMG produced TPA metagenomics assembly of... | reverse complement strand
TGAATTTTGATATACTTAGAGGAGTTAGTATGATTGAGGGGGTGACCGATTGGCAAAGGAAAAAAGAAAAGGTAAGTCTAAAAGCTAGACCTAAGAAAACTAAAAAGAAACAGAAGTCTTTCTTGCTCTTTCCTAAATTTTTCCAGAAGTGGAGTCTGATTTTTATTGTGCTATTTGCCTTATTGGGACTCCTTGCTAGTTTGAATTTTCCAAGGTTGACCATGGAAAAGAACATGACATCTACGGATGAGAGGACGGTTGCATTTATTGCCGAGATTGGTGAGACGTCCCGCTATTTGGCGGCTAGAAACGATCTTTATGCATCTGTCATGATTGCTCAGGCCATCTTGGAATCTGACTCTGGACAATCTACTTTGAGTCAGAAGCCGTCCTATAACTTCTTTGGGATTAAGGGGGACTACAATGGTCAAAGTGTGACCCTACCGACCTGGGAGGATGATGGTAAGGGCAATCCTTACTATATTGATGCGGCTTTTCGTTCTTATGGTTCTGTGGAAAATTCTTTACAGGACTATGTGGATTCCTTGAGGGAAGCTACTATGTAGGGGTGCACCGTTCCAATACTAAGAATTATAAGGATGCGACAGCTGCCCTAACAGGGGTCTACGCTACGGACACAACCTACGGAGACAAATTAAACAGCATCATTGAACAATATCAGTTAACCATTTATGACACTTATTAGGGTCGAAGGAGAGTAAAATGAATCAGAACAAAGTGAAACTCATTGCAATAGATATGGACGGAACACTCTTAGATAGCCAAAAAGAGATTCCTGCAGAGAATATTAAAGCTATTCAAGAAGCAGCTGCGGCAGGTATCAAAATTGTCCTTTGTACAGGACGCCCACGTTCAGGCATTCTTCCGCATTTTGAGAAATTAGGACTGAGTGAAGAAGAGTACATTATCATGAATAATGGCTGTTCAACTTATGAGACAAAAATTGGAAGTTGCTTCAATATGAAAGTTTTATCTCGCTCCGAGATGGAAGAACTCTTGCAGGCTTGCGAAGACTTCCCAGAGGTGGCTCTAACCTTTACTGGTGAAAAAACTTAACTATGTTGTGGGCGATGAGGTGCCTGAGCTAGTAGCATATGATGCTGGGACTGTTTTCACAGAAGCAAAAGCTAGGAGTTTGGAAGAAATCTTTGCGGAAGGCAAGTGATTTTCCAAGCCATGTATATGGCTGATTCTGAACCTTTGGATGCCTTCCAAATGCTGTGCAAGACAGACTTGATCAGAGCTATAGCACAGTTCGTAGCCAAGACTATATCTTTGAAATCATGCCACAGGGGGCAACTAAGGCCAGTGGACTTAAGCATTTAGCTGAAAAACTTGGAATTGCTCCAGATCAAATCATGGCTCTGGGTGATGCTGCTAATGACCTTGAAATGCTTCAATTCGTCGGTCAAAGTGTTGCCATGGGTAATGCTAGTGACGACATTAAAGAGTTGTGTAAGTATGTGACCTTGACAAATGACGAGGCAGGCGTAGCTCACGCTATTCGTACTTGGGCTTTATAAGAAAAAGACCTTTTAGCTTCTATCTGCTAAAGGTTTTTCGATTTTTAATAATGGCAATAAGAGTAGTCAGTGTGATAGTGATATCAGTGACAGTAGCTGGGTAAGCCTGAATGGTCAAATCGTAGATCAGCCAAAGATAACATATTTTCAATAATGACCCAGCGAAGCCACTGAAGGTTTGGTGTGATGGCAATGGCTAAACTATAAGAGACTGAAGAGATGATTGGCAGATAGCCAATAAGTCCAAGTTGATTGTAGATAGTTCCTACAATGATTTGAATAACGATGAGGATGGTCAAGATAGTCTTGGTCATCTTCTTTTGACCATTCAGGCTATTACGTATGATGAAATACATAATGGTTAAAGCAACCGGTATATCCTCCGAGAAGCAGGTTGGCAATAGCAGTAAAAATATAGTCGGTAATTTGCCAGACGAGCATGTTATTTTTTGATTTTGCAAAAGAGGATATGGCGACACATAGGGCACCTATGGCTGAGAATACTTGTGCTAGAAGATAGAATGTCATGGTATAACTTCAATTTTTTGTCTCTATTATATCACAAGGATTCAAGATATTTTCATCTCTATTTTAGGATTTACAAGGCTAATATGTTAGCGTTTACATTAGAAAATGATATAATAAAAGTGTAGAAGAGATTGTTCCCTTAAAAGTAGAGAGAACCCGATGTTCCCTTGTAACATAGGTCCTTTCTTTACTTTTTACGATAGACTAGAAATGAGGAAATAATTATGAAAAACAAATTTTCCCAAGCAATCGTGCTTTCCATGGTTACCCTTTCCTCAGCGGCTTTGCTGACGGCCTGTTCCAGCCATAAGGAATCGAGTTCAGCAGATAAGACGCCTAAGAGCAGCCAGGTGACCTCATCAAGTAAGGCTAAAACATCCAGTAAAGATAGCGGTAAGACTAGCAAGTCTAGTGCTAAGGCCAAGGAATCTTCGGGTTCAAAGGCGGAGTCTTCAAGCACGCAAAGTAGTCAAAAGGCTTCTGCCCAAGTTCGAGTAGCAGTCAGTCTCAGTCATCATCTTCAAAGGTTCATCAGCTTCCTCAAGTAGCCAGTCCCAAGCTCCTAAATCTTCAAACGAGAGTCAATCTTCAGCCAGTCAATCCCAAGCGCCAAAGAGCTCAAGTGATAGTCAAGCTTCAAGTAGTCAATCTAGCAGTCAAGCTCAAGCTAAAACGGATATGCAAGTAACCACCGTGGATATGGATGTGAGTGCTGTAGCGCGTGGTCAGTTTGATAGTATTGCTGGTACTTGGAAGTCCAGTGATGGCAGTCGTCTGGTCTTTAATAACACTAGTCTAGTAGGAGATATCACTGCCCAAGGTCAAGCGACAGTTCACAATTATGTGCACCCGAAAGATAATTATCAAGAAGGCTCAGGTAAGTATGATGCCACCCTCTCAAGAGATAGAGGAGACACTTCTGGTATTGTTGGAGATATTAGCTTTGTCTCTAAAAAGGCAGCTATTTCTGGTCCAAGCTACGAACAGGATACCATTCAAGTAACCAGTACTGGTGGAACAAAGGTCTAACTTAAAAGAATCAGATAATATGACGCTACCTAAAGACGTGACAGTTACTGACAATCAACTTCCCAATTTGATGGTGGTATTGCAGAATCTGGCAGCTACACGCTTACCAAACGTACGGCTGTCAAAAATACGCCTAGTGATACAGCTCCAGTAGAATTTTACTTAGAAGCAGGCGATAAGATTAACTTCGATTTGAAGGTTACGCAAGACGGTCATAGTTGGATTTCTTACATTAGCTATAGTGGTGTTCGCCGTTATGTTCAAGTGGATTAATGAGACATCTAAGAAAGGTCAGATTTTCTTCTGATCTTTCTATTATTTTGTGGAAAAGTCTTGTCTATTCCCTGATAAATAGATACAATAGAAAGGTCGGTTTTACCGAAAATTTTTAAATAATGAGGACAAAAATGTGTCAGTAAATTGGCAAGATATTGCGTTTTCTTTCCTCGGTGGTTTGGGGCTTTTCCTCTTTAGTATCAAGTATATGGGAGATGGTCTTCAACAAGCAGCCGGAGATAAGTTGCGCTTTTACATCGATAAGTATACCAGCAACCCGTTTTTAGGGGTTTTGATTGGTATTGTCATGACGGCTTGATTCAATCGAGTTCAGGGGTTACCGTTATTGTCGTCGGTCTGGTTTCGGCAGGGCTTTTGAGTCTTCGTCAGGCTATTGGTATTGTCATGGGGGCAAACATCGGTACAACCGTAACTTCCTTCATGATTGGTTTCAAGCTTGGTGACTATGCCCTTCCAGTGATTTTCCTGGGGGCTGCGCTTCTCTTCTTTACAAGCAATAAGAAGCTCAATAACCTAGGTCGTATCTTGTTTGGTGTAGGGGGAATTTTCTTTGCCCTTAACCTTATGGGAGATGCGGTAGAGCCTTTGAAGTCAGTTACAGCCTTTAAGGACTACTTGGCAACCTTGGGTGATCGCCCAGTCATGGGGGTTATCATCGGTGCTGGCTTGACCATGTTGATTCAATCGTCAGCAGCGACTATCGGTATTCTTCAGAGTCTCTACTCAGGTGGTTTGCTTGACCTGCAAGGTGCCCTTCCAATCCTCTTTGGAGATAATATCGGGACGACTATCACAGCGGTTCTAGCTGCTCTTGGTTCAAACATTGCAGCTAAACGTGTGGCAGGGGCTCACGTCCTGTTCAATGTTATTGGGACGGTCTTGTGTTTGATTCTCTTGGTACCATTCACAGCCTTGATTCAATGGTTTAAATCTGTGCTTGGTTTGACACCAGAGATGACTATCGCCTTTGCTCACGGTACTTTTAACATTGCAAATACTATCGTTCAATTCCCATTCATCGGAGTTCTAGCTTACCTTGTAACTAAGATTATTCCTGGTGAGGACGAAATTAACAAGTACGAAGCACTTTACTTGGACCGTTTGCTTATTACACAAGCACCAGCTATTGCCCTTGGTAATGCTAAGAAAGAATTGGTACACTTGGCGTCATACGCCATCCAGTCTTTGGAAGCTTCCTATGCTTTCTTTGCTAAGGGAGATGAGAAATACTTCGATAAGGTTGAGAAGTATGAAACAGCAGTAATAGTATTGACGAAGAGTTGACAACTTACTTGATTGACATCTCTAACGAATCTCTAAGCGTTTCTGAAAATGAAGTGTTGGCAAGTGTGCTTGACTCTGTTCGTGACTTGGAGCGCATTGGTGACCTTGCAGTTGCAAGTGCAAACCTTTCACAACACATTCATAATAAGGGAATTGAATTTTCTGATACTGCCAAGCTGAGCTTGCGGATGTTTACAACCGTACTCACCGCATCGCCCTTGATAGTATTCGTGTGGTTGTAGATGATGACAAGGTACTTGCAGGTCAAGTCATCCTTCGTCATGAAGAGTTGGAAAAAACTTGAAAAACAATTGCGTAAATAACATACCAAACGTCTTAACAATGGTGAATGTACTGCGCAAGCAGGTATCAACTATGTTGATTACCTCTCACATTACACACGTATCGCAGACCATGCGATTAATCTTGTTGAAAAGGTTACAGAAGGTGTGATTTAATAGAGAAAAGTCGAGAAAAATTCTCGGCTTTTTTGATATAATGAAAGCGTATTAAGAATATAGAAAAATGATGAGAGGTGGTCCTATGACCTATTATATTTCAGCCAAACGTTTTTACTTTGAAAATAAAATCAAGGAAGGTGGCTACCTAGCGGTTGAGGATGGTCGTTTCGGTGACTGGACAGAAAAGGTACCAGAAGGTGCAGAGGTATTGGATTACAGTAATTATCAGATTGCTCCGGGTCTTGTAGATACTCATATTCATGGATTTGCGGGTTATGATGTCATGGATAATTCTGAGGAAAGTCTTCTAGGCATGAGTCAAGCCTTGCTTTCAGCAGGTGTGACCTCTTTCTTACCGACAGCCCTAACAGCGCCATTTGAAGAGTTGAAGGCTATTTGCCAAACAACAGCTAATACGGTTGGTAAGGAAACTGGTGCCAAAATTCAAGGGCTCTTCTTTGAGGGACCTTATTTCACTGAAACCTATAAGGGGGCTCAAAATCCTAAATACATGGGCAATCCAAGTGTGGAACAATTGAAGGCATGGCAGGAGGCAGCTCAAGGAAAATTGATTAAATTGGCTCTTGCCCCTGAACGTGAGGGAGTATCTGAATTTATCCAGGAAGCAACCAAGCAAGGCGTAACTATTGCTCTAGGTCATTCCAATGCCACATATGAAGAAGCCATGGCAGCAGTGGAAGCCGGGGCATCCGTTTGGGTTCACGTCTACAACGGAATGCGTGGTTTTACACATCGTGAGCCTGGTATGGTTGGAGCAGCCTTCGATAGTCCAGAAACGATTGGTGAGCTGATTGCAGATGGTCATCACGCGGTCCCTGCAGCTTGTAAGGTTCTTATCAAGCAAAAGACACCTCAAGGAGTTGCCCTTATTACGGACTGTATGTCAGCGGGAGGACGTCCGGATGGCGACTATATGCTGGGTGAACTTCCTGTCATCGTCGAAAATGGTACTGCCCGCCTCAAAGAAGGTGGTAACCTAGCTGGATCTATCCTACAACTTAAAGACGGTGTTAAACATGTGGTTGACTGGGGACTTGTGACGGTTGCGTCAAAGCTCTGCAGATGGCAACTAGTGTTCCAGCTAAATCGGTTGGACTTGAGGAAATACTTGCGGAAGGCCTAAAAGCAGGTCTACCAGCTGATTTTATCGTCTTAGATGACTCCTTGGACTTACAAGCAACCTATGTTGATGGACGAAAAGGTTGGGAAAAATAAGAGTATGAGTAGCACTTTCTTATGAAGGTGCTGTTTTTTATTGATTTTTACAAAGGTGTTAGAGTAGTGTAAAATAAAAATACTTTGTATTTTATAGGAGGTAATATGTCAAAACGTATTTGGAGCATTGCCCTGGCCTATGTCGGTGTAATGATTGGCGCAGGAGTATCTTCAGGACAGGACCTCTTACAGTATTTTGTTAGTTTTGGAGCCTGGGGACTGATAGGTGTCATAGTTTCTAGGAATCTTGCATGTTGGCTTTGGGCGACTCATGATTGCTCTGGGAAGTTATTATCGCTCAGACGATCACTCAGTAGTCCTGGCAGAAATCAGTCATCCTGTTATCTACCGTATTTTGGATATCGCTTTGATTATCACTTGTTTCCTGTTTGGCTTTGTTATGACAGCGGGGGCAGGGGCTAACCTAAACCAACAGTTCGGCTTTCCGATTTGGGTAGGTGCTTTCCTTTGTACAGCTCTGACTATCTTTGTGAGTTTCCTAGATTTCAAAAAAATCATCGGTGTTATTGGAGTTTTTACCCCTATGATTTTGGTTATGATTGCCATGATATTCGTGACCAATGTTTTAGGGCGTCACTGGGATTTTGCTGAGATGGATAAGGTGTCGCAAACCATTCAATCTCCCTTCCCAAGCATTTGGCTGTCTGTGGTTAATTATTTGCCGTTTGTGTCATGTCAGCTATAGCCATGGCCTTTGTCATGGGTGGCTCTATTCTCAAAATCAATGAAGCTGAAAAGAGTGGAGCCTGGGGAGGATTCATGGTTGGTGTGATTTTCTTCGTCACGACCTTGATTCTCTTTGCTAACAGCGATAAGATTGCTAGCTCGGATGTTCCTATGTTGGCTATTGCTAAGGAAGTGAATCCTATCTTTGCAACACTTTACGCTTGGTGATTTTTGGCTTGATTTTTTAATACCGTCTTAGTCTCTACTATGCTCTTGGTAAACGCTTTTCAGCAGGTAGTGAGGAACGCTTCAAGTTCTTTGTGGCTGCATTTGCCCTTGCTGGTTTTGCTATTTCCTTCATGGGCTTCCGTCAACTGGTAGCGGTTATGTATCCTATTATCGGTTATCTGGGAATGCTGATGTTGGTAGTGCTAGTTGTTGCTAGCTACCGCAAAAAAGCTAAGATTCGTAAGGAAAAGGAAATTCGAAATCATCTCTTGTCTATCGTTGAGAAAGCTTATGATCCCAATCAAGACTTGACCCATCGGGGACAAGAAAAAGGCCGAAGAACTTCGAGAAGCTCAATTCTTGATAATGAGATTCTCCATGAAGACTCCCATGCACATGTTCGTCAGGAAATGGGGATTAGTAAGAAGGATTAGAATTTTATTTTACAAGTTTCTCTATTTCTGCTATAATACTGACAAGAAAGAAGCTTATGGCGTTTTTCTAGCGAGCTTGGGACAGTGGAAGCCAAGTAGAGCAAAGTAGGCAAGTGGCGCTTTCTCTCAGCAAATGGCTGAAGACAAACAGATAAAATGAAGTAATAAATTAGGGTGGAACCGCGTTTCTGACGCCCCTAGGTCAAAGGACTTAGGAGCAGAGACACGGGTTCTTTTTGTATCCTGAGTCACAAGAAACTTTATGAATAAGGAGTAAATAATGTCTAAAAAATTGACTTTTTCACTGCGTCAGTGGCAGATACTTCCTTATAGTCGGACTGCTCCACGCTCAGCACTAGGGTGGCCTGAGCTAGACGCAGTACTAACTCGTCTTGCCTCGTATAATCGACGAGGCAGACTCGTGTCGCAAGAAATCATTTTTAATTAAGGAGTATTCAATGTCTAAGAAATTAACATTTCAAGAAATAATTTTGACTTTGCAACAATACTGGAATGACCAGGGTTGTATGCTCATGCAGGCTTATGATAATGAAAAAGGTGCGGGAACAATGAGTCCTTACACCTTCCTTCGTGCCATTGGTCCTGAGCCATGGAATGCGGCTTATGTAGAGCCATCACGTCGTCCAGCAGATGGACGTTACGGGGAAAACCCAAACCGTCTTTACCAACACCACCAATTCCAAGTGGTGATGAAACCATCACCATCAAACATCCAAGAACTCTACCTTGAGTCATTGGAAAAATTGGGTATCAATCCTTTGGAACACGATATCCGTTTCGTTGAAGATAACTGGGAAAACCCATCAACTGGTTCAGCTGGTCTTGGTTGGGAAGTTTGGCTTGACGGTATGGAAATCACTCAGTTCACCTACTTCCAACAAGTTGGTGGATTGGCAACTGGTCCGGTAACTTCTGAGGTCACTTACGGTTTGGAACGTTTGGCTTCTTACATCCAAGAAGTAGATTCTGTTTACGATATTGAGTGGGCTCCAGGCGTTAAATACGGAGAAATCTTCCTTCAACCAGAATACGAACACTCAAAATACAGCTTGAAGTTTCTGACCAAGATATGCTTCTTGAAAACTTCGAAAAATTTGAAAAAGAAGCAGGACGTGCTTTGGAATTGGGTCTTGTTCACCCAGCCTATGATTACGTTTTGAAATGTTCACACACATTCAACTTGCTTGATGCGCGTGGAGCTGTTTCTGTAACAGAACGTGCTGGTTACATCGCTCGTATCCGTAACTTGGCTCGTGTCGTTGCTAAAACATTTGTTGCGGAACGTAAACGTCTTGGTTACCCATTGCTTGATGAAGCAACACGTGAAAAACTTTTGAAGGAGGATGCTGAATAATGGCTAAAAATTTACTTGTAGAACTTGGTTTAGAAGAATTACCAGCTTATGTTGTTACTCCAAGTGAAAAACAACTTGGCGACCGCATGGCAGCATTTTTAAAAGAAAAACGTTTGGCTTTTGAAGGCATTCAAACCTTCTCAACACCACGTCGTTTGGCTGTTCGTGTTCTTGGTCTTGCAGATGCTCAAACTGATTTAATAGAAGACTTCAAAAGGTCCTTCTAAAAAAATTGCTTTGGATGCTGATGGTAACTTTACAAAAGCTGCTCAAGGTTTTGTTCTTGGTAAAGGTTTGACAACTGATGACATCGAATTCCGAGAAGTTAAAGGTGAAGAATATGTCTACGTTACAAAACACGAAGCAGGAAAAGCTGCTAAAGAAGTCCTTGTTGGCATTCCAGAAATTTTGTCAGCTATGACTTTCCCAGTAAACATGCACTGGGCAAACAACACATTCGAATACATCCGTCCAGTTCACACATTGACTGTACTTCTTGATGACGAAGCACTTGACCTTGACTTTTTGGATATCCACTCGGGTCGTGTGAGCCGTGGTCACCGTTTTCTTGGTCACGAAACAGAAATTGCAACTGCTGATTCATACGAAGAAGACTTGCGTAAAGTTTTTGTTATCGCTGACGCAAAAGAACGTCAAGACATGATTGTTAACCAAATCAAAGCTATCGAAAAAGCTCAAAACGTTCGCGTTGAAATCGATGACGAATTGCTTAATGAAGTGCTTAACTTGGTTGAATACCCGACTGCTTTCATGGGAAGCTTCGATACTAAATACCTTGAAGTTCCAGAAGAAGTGCTTGTGACATCAATGAAAAACCACCAACGTTACTTCGTTGTTCGTGACCTTGATGGTAATTTGATGCCAAACTTCATCTCAGTTCGTAACGGTAATGAAAACCACATCGAAAACGTTATTAAAGGTAACGAAAAAGTTCTTGTTGCTCGTTTGGAAGATGGTGAATTCTTCTGGCGTGAAGACCAAAAACTTAAAATTGCTGACCTTGTAGCTAAGCTTGATAACGTAACATTCCACGAAAAAATTGGTTCACTTTCAGAACACATGAAACGTAGCAAGGTGATTGCTGCTTACCTTGCTGAAAAAGCTGGCGCTTCTGCAGAAGAAAGCAAAGCACTTGCACGCGCTGCTGAAATCTACAAATTTGACCTATTGACTGGTATGGTTGGTGAATTTGACGAATTGCAAGGTATTATGGGTGAAAAATATGCTCTTCTTGCTGGTGAAGATGCCGCAGTAGCAGCAGCTATTCGCGAACACTACCTTCCAAACTCAGCTGATGGTGACCTTCCAGAAACTAAAGTTGGTGCACTTTTGGCACTTGCTGATAAATTGGATACTATCTTGTCATTCTTCTCAGTTGGTTTGATTCCATCAGGTTCAAACGACCCATACGCTCTTCGTCGTGCGACAGCTGGTGTGGTTCGTATCATGGATGCCTTTGGCTTGAAAATTCCAATGGATGAATTGGTTGACAACCTTTATGCTTTGTCATTTGATAGTTTGACTTACGAACACAAAGCAGAAGTGATGGACTTCACTCGTGCACGTGTTGAAAAAATGATGAACAAATCAGTTTCTAAAGACATTAAAGAAGCTGTTCTTGCTGGTTCAAACTTTGTTGTGGCTGAAATGCTTGAAGCTGCTGACGCTCTTGTTGAAGCAAGCAAAGCAGAAGGTTACAAAGCCGCTGTTGAAAGTCTTTCACGTGTCTTCAACCTTGCTGAAAAAGCACAAGCAGGTGTAGCAGTTGATGCTAATTTGTTTGAAAATGATGAAGAAAAATCTTTGGCACAAGCCGCAGCTGACTTAAACTTGGCTGGTTCTGCTAGCGATAAATTGGCACAATTGTTTGCTCTAAGTTCAGTTATCGACAAATTCTTTGACAATACAATGGTTATGGTAGATAATGAAGCTGTTAAAAAATAACCGCTTAGCTATTCTTACTGAATTGACAGCAAAAGCAAGCAGCGTTGCCGCATTTAACAAATTGAATACCAAATAAGCTTAAGAAATCTACTCTTTGAGTAGATTTCTGGTGTATATCAGACCTCTTAGTTTAGAGGTTTTGGTAAATTATAGAAAGGAAATAACGTTTAAACATAATTTAGACGTTTAGGTGAGTTTTAGTCATGAATGAAAAAAAGATTCAACGCATTAATGAACTTGCACGCAAGAAAAAAACAGTTGGTTTGACTGGTCCTGAAAAAGTTGAACAAGCTAAATTGCGTAAAGAGTATATTGACGGTTACCGTCATTCATTTCTTCACCACATCGCTGGTATTAAAATCGTCGATGAAGATGGAAATGATGTGACACCAGAAAAACTTCGTCAATTACAACGTGAACGTGGTTTGCACGGTCGTAGTCTTGACGATCCAAATTCATAAGAAAATCGCTCAGCTATGTTTAGCTGGGCTTTTTTAGAAATTACTTACAAGAAAGCAAATGACAATTTAATTTAAAAAGTCAAGTATTTTATGTTATAATAGAATCCGAACAATAATACTTTAAGTCCTTAAAAACAGAAAGGTTTCACTCATGACATTTGATGCTATTGATCAGTTGGCAGTAAACACTGTCCGTACGCTCTCAATTGATGCCATTCAGGCAGCCAATTCAGGTCACCCAGGCCTTCCAATGGGAGCTGCACCTATGGCTTATGTTCTTTGGAATCATGTAATGAATGTTAATCCAAAGACAAGTCGTTCTTGGTCTAACCGCGACCGTTTCGTATTGTCTGCAGGTCACGGTTCTGCTCTTTTGTATAGCCTACTTCACTTATCAGGCTACGATGTAACAATCGATGACTTGAAGAACTTCCGTCAATGGGGTTCAAAAACACCGGGTCACCCAGAAGTTAACCACACTGATGGTGTAGAAGCAACTACAGGACCTCTTGGTCAAGGTATCGCTAACGCTGTTGGTATGGCAATGGCAGAAGCTCACTTAGCTGCTAAATTTAACAAACCTGGTTTTGATATTGTAGACCACTACACTTATGCTTTGCATGGTGATGGATGCTTGATGGAAGGTGTCAGCCAAGAAGCTGCTAGTCTTGCAGGTCACTTAAAACTTGGTAAATTAGTCCTTCTTTATGATTCAAACGACATCTCACTTGATGGTCCAACATCAAAAGCCTTTACAGAAGATATTAAAGGTAAATTCGAAGCTTACGGTTGGCAACATATCTTGGTAAAAGATGGTAACGACCTTGAAGCTATTGCTAAAGCTATCGAAGAAGCTAAAGCTGAAACAGAAAAACCATCTATCATCGAAGTGAAAACAATCATTGGTTTTGGTGCCGAAAAACAAGGTACATCAGCTGTCCACGGTGCACCTCTTGGTGTTGACGGAATTGCTTACGCTAAAAAAACTTATGGTTGGGAATATCCAGAATTCACAGTTCCAGAAGAAGTTGCAAAAACGTTTCGAAGTTGGTATTAAATTCCGTGGTGAAGCTAGCTCAAAACGCATGGGAAAACTAAATTCCGTGAAATACGAAGCTGCTTACCCAGAATTAGCTGCTGAATACAAAGCTGCATTTGCTAACAAACCAGTTGACGTAAAACTTGAAGACTTTGAAATCGGAACTAGCCTTGCTAGCCGTTCATCAAGTCAACAAGCTATCCAACAAATCTCAGCACAAGTTCCATCATTCTGGGGTGGTTCAGCTGACCTTTCTGCATCAAATAATACAATGGTCAAAGTAGAATCTGATTTCCAATCAGATAACTATCTTGGTCGCAACATCTGGTTTGGTGTGCGTGAATTTGCCATGGCAGCTGCTATGAATGGTATTGCCCTTCATGGTGGTACTCGTGTTTACGGTGGTACATTCTTCGTATTCTCTAACTACCTACTTCCAGCTGTTCGTATGGCAGCTCTTCAACAATTACCAACTGTTTATGTCATGACTCACGACTCAATCGCCGTTGGTGAAGATGGTCCAACTCACGAACCAGTTGAACAATTGGCTAGTGTTCGTTCTATGCCAAACCTGAACGTTATTCGTCCAGCTGATGGTAACGAAACAAACGCTGCATGGAAACGTGCTCTTGCTGAAACAAACCGTCCAACAATGCTTGTCTTGACTCGTCAAAATCTTCCTGTTCTTGAAGGAACAAAAGAATTGGCAGAAGATGGTGTGAACAAAGGTGCTTACATCCTTTCAGAAGCTAAAGGTGACCTTGACGGCATCCTTATTGCTACTGGTTCTGAAGTGAAATTAGCTCTTGATACTCAAGCTGCTTTGGAAGCTAAAGGTGTTCATGTTCGTGTGGTTTCAATGCCAGCACAAAACATCTTTGACGAACAAGATGCAGCTTACAAAGAAAGCATTCTTCCAGCTAACGTTACAAAACGTTTGGCAATTGAAGCTGGCTCAAGCTTTGGTTGGGGCAAATACGTTGGTCTCCAAGGTAAAACTCTTACAATCGATACTTGGGGAGCTTCTGCACCAGGTGCTAAAATCTTTGAAGAATATGGATTCACAGTTGATAACGCTGTTAGCCTTTTCGAATCTTTATAATCAATTATAAATAATCTAAAATGCCCTTGCTCAGCAAGGGCATTTTTTGTTATTTGTTGACAAAAAATGAGATAAACGGTAAGATATTGTAAAAGGTAATTGTGTTAATTTAATAGTACAAAATTAAGGAGAAGGTGAGGTTCGATGGAAGAGCGATGTGGTAAATTGTATAAGGCAATAAAAGTAGCTTTTGAAGATATGAGTGTGCGTCAGAATGTTAATTGTCTAAAATTTTACTGTCTGCCTCTAATGAAATCATTAAAAGTAATGATGCTGGATTGTCTGCCATGCACTTAGAGCATGAACTAAATCTTTTTTATACTCACAATGATTTTCAATTACCTCGAGGTGTTTTGAATTTGAAAGATTTAACTCACAAATGGGCAGCGGACTATTATGAAAAAAAGGAAGTTTCAAAGTGGATAAAGCCACTTTGAGGATATTTAGGGGGGAAATAAAATGATTCGTTTTGAGCATGTTTCAAAAATTATATGGAGATAAGGAAGCACTTAGTGACCTTAATGTAACTATTGAGAACGGTGAGATTTTTGGTCTTATTGGTCACAATGGTGCCGGGAAAACAACGGCTATTAGTATTTTAACCTCAATTATTGAGGCTACTTACGGTGAGGTTTTTGTAGATGATTTGGCTTTGTCAGAACATCATGATGAGATTAAAAAACGTATTGGTTATGTTCCTGACTCACCAGATTTATTTTTGAATTTGACGGCGAGTGAGTACTGGCATTTCTTAGCAAAAATTTATGGTGTGGATGAAGCAAAAGTTGAAGAACGCATTAACCGTCTATCGCACTTATTTGATATTGCTGGGCATGTTGATGAATTGATTGAAAGTTTTTCACATGGTATGCGTCAAAAAGTGATTGTAATCGGAGCTTTGATTTCAATCCAGATATTTGGATTTTGGATGAACCATTGACAGGACTTGACCCACAAGCAGCTTTTGATTTGAAAAAGATGATGAAAGAGCATGTGCGCAGTGGCAATACAGTGCTTTTCTCAACACATGTTTTGGCAGTTGCTGAACAATTGTGTGACCGCATTGGCATCTTGAAAGAAGGAAAATTGATTTTTGTTGGTTCATTAGAAGAGTTGAAAGCAAATCATCCTGATAAAGATTTAGAAACGATTTACCTAGAACTTGCTAGACGCAAGGTGGAAGAGGGGTGAGTGTATGAACTGGTCAACTGTTAGGGAACTCGTTAAGATTAATATTCTTTACTCAAATCCCCAAACTGTAACGGCGGTTAAACGTAAGCAAGAAAAGAATCCGAGAAAAAATTTTTCAACTTATAAAAGTGTGATTCGTCAGCAAATATTTTTAAGTTTGTTCTTTGCGGTGATTTACATTTTTATGTATGCTAATCTTAATTTTAAGCATTATCCTGGTTACTTTTCTTTTTACACAGCGATTTTCTTTATCATGGCAACCTTGAATGCTTTCTCAGCCATGTATAGTATTTTTTACGAAAGCGATGATGTGAAAACTTTATGCTCACTTACCGATTAAATCCAGTGAGCTATATTTAGCAAAAGTGATTTCAAGTTTTGGTATGGGCGTGACGTTTTTGATGCCTTTGTTATCATTATTTTTTATAGCCTATTGGCAAATTGCGGGGCTATTTGTGGCGATTATTGCTACCGTGATTGTTTTTGGGATTCTCTTTACAGCTTCGACAGTATTAGCACTTTATGTGAATAGCTTGGTTGGTGGGGTGATTGTTCGCAGCAATCATCGTAAATTGATTTCAACAGTCTTGATGTCCCTTTCGACGATTGGCGCTGTCGGAACGATTCTTTATATGAATGTTGTCAACAGTAAAAATGTAGGAAGTGATAGCTTGACGATTCCTGATCGTCCAATCATTCCTTATTTTAGAGGTTTTTATGACGTGGTTAATGTGCCGTTTAGCTTGGCTGCATTGTTAAACTTCTATTTACCTTTAGTCGTTCTTTTAGGCTTAATGATTGGTTTGGTTAAATGGGCAATGCCAAATTATTACCAAAGTACTTTGTATGCTAGTCCTAAAAAAGCTAAAGCTAAGAAGCAGACGAAAAAAACGTCAAAGAGCTCAGCTTCTTTAACAAAGATGATGCTTCATCATCACCTTTCAACGCTTCAAAATGCAACTTTGATCAGTCAGACTTATCTCATGTCACTGATTTATGTGGTGATTTTCTTAACACCAGTTTTGGTAAATGGCATCAATCTTTCTAATATACCAAACGATTATTTCGGAATTTCAATGCTTGTTGGGGTTATTTTGGGAAGTAACTGTGCTACACCATCAACGTTTCTTGGTGTAGGAATTTCACTTGAAAAGAGAACTATCACTTATTAAATCACTTCCTTATCCTTTCAAGAAGTTTTTAACTCAGAAATTTCTTGTTTTGGCAGCTCTTCAAGCCTTTGTCCCTGCGATGGTTTATTTGATTGTTGGCGCCTTTCTTTTGAAACTTAAACCACTTTTGATATTTGGCTTTTTACTTGGTTTGCTTATGATGATTAGTATCCAAGGGCAACTGATTTACTGGCGTGATTATAAAAATC
>ENA-OQMZ01000520-OQMZ01000520.1-human-gut-metagenome-genome-assembly--contig:-NODE-520-length-16295-cov-1.245052_pt1 | contig 16295 bp, 27 predicted proteins | sample MGYA00242621_ERZ504862 | MGnify/ENA primary metagenome ERZ504862 (study PRJEB26092, sample SAMD00036393) | human gut metagenome | host: Homo sapiens | study: EMG produced TPA metagenomics assembly of... | reverse complement strand
GGCGAAGAATATCTTGCCGCACAAATGGATTATACTTTGGGCAAGATATTAGAGAAATATATAGATTGATTTGTTTAACTTTTAAAATTAGAAAGCAGAGTCGCAAGAAGAATTAACAGAGTAGCCGGGCCTCGCAGAAATATGAATGGTGCAGGGGCAGGTGGTAGATTGGTTGCCAATCGTAGAGGTACAGCAAGTGCCACACAGTTAGGATCACGCAGACAGCGTTACAGTGATCTTCGTACTTCATTTGGTTTAAGTGGTGGCTAGCTATGAACAAAGTAGAACAAGCGAGTCAATATATAGACCTCATTCGGGTAAAATCGAATGTAGGCTTTACTTGTTTTTATCACTTGGTAAAGATTCGCTTGTTCTGCTTGATTTAGTCTATCCGAAGTTTGACCGGATTGTTTGCGTGTTCATGTATTTCGTCAAGAATTTGGAACATATTAACCGTTGGATAAACTGGACTAAAGCCAAATATCCGAAAATAGAGTTTGTTCAAGTACCACATTGGAATCTCACTTATATTCTCCGTGGCGGTATGTATTGTGTGCCAAACCCGAAAGTAAAGCTGTTGAAGTTGGCAGATGTGGTAAAGGCTATGCAACTTACTCATGGAGTTTATTATACATTCTTGGGTATGAAAAAAGCTGACGGTATGAATCGTAGACTTATGTTGAAAGGGTATGAGGTAAACGACTACGAGAATAACGGTATGGTTTATCCTTTAGCTGATTGGACACAAAAGGATATTCTTGCTTATATGAGGCAGCATAATTTACCCGAACCAGTTCGGTATTCATTGAAAGCCAGTTCGGGAGTAGGCTTTAATCTTGATTGTATGCTTTGGATGGAGAAGAACTATCCACAGGACTTACAGAGAATTTACAAAACTTTCCCGATGGCTGAAAGAGTACTTTGGGAGTATCATAATCAACAAAAATAATAGAAGGAAAGCCGAGTCAGAAGAAAATCAATTGATGATATTGCAGAGCAAAGATACAGACTATCTCGTACTTTAACGGGTAATAGGCTGAACAGAGTAAACTCTATTGCAAGAAAGTATATTCGATACATTGAACGAACCTTTGGGTATAACGAGGGGAAACAACAAGATGGCGCAAGAAAAGTATCTCGAAGAATTTATATGGGTTTAACTAATGGATGATATGGAATTGTCAAAATACATAAAGAGCGAATCGGTGGAACTTAACCGTTCTGCCATTCGTTTTGCAGACTACAATCCGAGAAAACTTTCCGATGAATCACGCAAAGCATTAAAGCGTGGTATCAAGAAATTCGGATTGGTAGGTGGAATAGTTGTGAATAAGCGTACCGGGCTTACCGTAGTTAGCGGGCACCAGCGTTTGTCTGTCATGGACGAATTGCAAAAGTTTCCCGATAACGACTATCGCATTCGTGTCGATGTCATTGACGTGGACGAACAGCAGGAAAAGGAGTTGAATATTCTAATGAACAACCCTAATGCACAAGGTTCTTGGGATTTTGACGCTCTTGCCCGTATTGTTCCTGATATTGACTGGAAAGATGCAGGATTGACGGATGCCGACTTGAATATGATTGGGGTTGATTTCCTTTTGCAGACCGAAGAAGAAAGCTCCATTGCTGACGAACTGGAAAGCATGATGTCGCCTGTAACAGAACAGAAAGAAGCCGATAAAGCCACCAAGCAGTTGGAACGTGCTGAAAAGGTAGCCCACATGAAAGAGGTCAAGCATCAGGTGAAAGAAAACGCACAGAAGCAAGCTGAGAACATGGATGCCTATGTGATGTTGTCCTTCGATACCTATGAAGCTAAAGCCGCTTTCTGCGAAAGGTTCGGGTATGAACCAGATATGAAGTTTATAAAGGGAGAAGTTTTTGATGAACAAGTAGAAAGAATAGATTAATTATTGGGAGGAAAGCTGAGTTAGAAAGAAAACATATAGCCAGTTATATCAGCAGTCCAGACGAATAATGTACAACGCTGGAAGACAATACGGGTTAGGTTCTGCAAGACAAAGAAACATAAGGGATAGAACGAAATCCATAATGGGAAGATATGCTGAGAAAATAGATAGCTATTTCTCAAAAAGAGGGGTTGATGTCTATGGAAACAAGCCAATTTCTCGCCGTGTATATATGGGTAACAATAACGGTTAAAATTATGATTGGCGATTTTATACTTTGGATAAGGAATGTTCTAAAGCAAAACCTGTTTTGTGTTCATCATTATGTTTGGAAAGGTAGTGTGATGTTCTCTGAGTTCAGGTATGAACAATGTGAGAAATGTGGAAAATTAAAGAAGTAATATGAGCAATAGTGAATCTCAAAATAGAAAAGGTAAAGGAGGAAGAAAGCCTAAGTTTGATTATACAAGCGAGGAATTTCTTTCTCTCGTGGAATCGTATGCCAAAAAGGGATTCACTGACAAGGAAATTGCTTATGCCATAGGGATTTTGCCTCAAACATTCTGCGAAAAGAAAAGTGAGTACACCGAAATATCCGAAGTCTTAGCGCGTGGGCGCGCGACAATCAATGCCACTGTAAGGCTAAATTCCTTGCAATGGCTCTCGGTGGCATAAAAACCAAAAGCACCGTGGTAAGAAAACTGAAAGACCAAGAAGGCAACTTGACTGGTGAAGAAGAACTTCAGGTAAGTGAAAGTGAACTGGCTCCAAACCTTCAGGCAATGTCCGTTTGGTTATACCATCATGATGAAGAATGGAGAAAGGTTGAACGCCGACAAGATGAAGATGCCGATATACCTAAAGATATTGAACACGGAATCAATATTGATTCGTGGATTAAAGACAAGTTGAAATGATTGTTCCCCAAGAGATATATCATCCGTTATACACCGATGACGAGAAATTTATCATTCTCATCACTGGAGTCGTGGCTCAGGAAAGTCTTTCAATGCTTCTACTTTCATTGAGCGGCTGACATTTGAAATGACTCCTACAGAGAAAATAGTCCATCAGATTCTTTATACCCGTTACACAATGGTGTCGGCTGGTATGTCTATTATTCCAGAGATGATGGAAAAGATAGATTTGGACGGAACAACTAAATATTTTAAGACTACCAAGACAGATATAGTAAACCGCATGACCGGCAGTCGTATCATGTTTCGGGGTATCAAGACTTCTTCCGGGAACCAGACAGCCAAACTGAATCATACTCACGAAGTTACAACCTTTGTCTGTGATGAAGCGGAAGAGTGGACAAGCGAAGATGAGTTCGACAAGATAATGCTCTCCATTCGCAAGAAGGGTATTCAGAACCGGATTATCATTATAATGAACCCATGCGATTCCAATCACTTCATCTACAAGAAATACATTGAGAAAACTCACAAGCTGGTAGAGATTGACGGTGTGCAGGTTCAGGTTTCCACTCATCCGAATGTGCTCCATATCCATACTACGTATTTTGATAACTTGGATAACCTTTCTCCTGAGTTCCTGAAAGAGGTGGAAGATATGAAGGTGAGTAATCCTGAAAAGTATGCTCATGTGGTTATCGGCCGGTGGGCTGACGTTGCAGAAGGTGCTGTGTTCAAGAAGTGGGGAATTGTTGACGAGTTCCCGGCTGAATGCAAAAAAGTTGGCATAGGGCTGGACTTTGGGTATAGCATGGACCCCACAGCGATAGTTAGGTGCGGAATATGGGATAATAGACTATATCTTGACGAAGTAGATACCGAACCGGATTGCTTTCAACCGATATAGTCAAATCGCTTAGACCCTGGGGCATGAAAACTATTGCCGATAGCGCAGATCCGAGATTGATACAAGAAATCCATAACGGGGGAATAAGGATATATGCCGTCGAAAAAGGTGCTGGATCAATCAATGCAGGAATTGACAAAATGCAAAGTCTTGAAATTTTCGTAACCAAGCGTTCATACAACCTGCAAAATGAGCTGAGGAATTATGTATGGGATAAAGATAAAGACGGAAGGTATATAAACACTCCAGTGGATGCAAACAACCACTGCTTTCGTGGAGACACACTGATTACTACCATAAATGGCGATATTCCTATCAAGGATATTCGGGTCGGGGATTATGTTCTTACACGAAATGGTTATAAAAAAGTGCTTAAGAAACACAATAACGGAGTAAGAAAAGTAATTGAAAAAGAAGTCTTTATAGGCTTTGAAAAACGAACATTTTTTGCTACCTTAGAACATAAATTTAACGCAAACGGAAAATGGAAGAAGTACGGAAAATTAACAAAAGGGGACAAGTTGTTTGTTCTATCGAATTTAACGGGAGAGTGTACAAACGGTATCCAAATGGGAAACACCCCAATTATTACTATTGGAAATTTGGACACGGAAACAAACAGAGCGAGATGCTGCATCATGCCGTTTACAAATTCTATCATGGGGAAATTCCGAATGGAAAGATTATCCACCACATTGACCACAATCCGCTCAATAACTCGATTGAAAACCTTGAAGCGGTTTCAAGAAGTGAACATAATAGGCTACATCCGGAGAAAATTGACAATATTGTCAGAATGGGTCTTAACACAAAAGGCGCATATACAAAATCAAATTGGAATCAAAGAAGAATTAAGGCAATTGCCGATTACAGAGCGAAGAGAGAGTGTGCGAGCAATGTGGCGGACGATTCACAGCAACAAATGTTCATCAGCGATTTTGCTCAAAGAAATGCCATCACAAATGGCAGTACACCTCGCCTAAATGTACGACAGAAATGGTGTGCCAATACTGCGGAATCACATTCATGGGGAACAAGTATCTTAAGCCCAAATGCTGTTCAAAAGAATGCGCACATAAACTGCAAGCAAGTAACAGACGTAAAAACAATAAGTGAAAGCTATTGCGAGGTATATGATTTGACCATTGAAGGTGAACATGAATATTTTGCTAATGGGGTTCTCGTGCATAATTGTATAGATGCTGTACGTTACTATGTATTGGGTGAGCTTCTTGGTAAGATTCAGAAGCCGAAAGATTTAACAGGAATATTCACACATTAAAAATATAAACTATGCCATTGAATTTAGAAGAAATATTAGCATTGCCTGACATCGGGCAGAAGATAAACTACCTGAAGAAAGGTAGGAAGACTGAACTTCCGACCGTTGCAAACTTTGGGATGATTGGAATCCGGAACGACATGAAATCATGGTTGACAAAAAGAAATATCCGGACAGAAAGGTTCTTGAAAAAGAAGCAGAGAAGCACTTCGATGAAAAAACGGGTAAGACTTATGAAATCGAAGCAAAGTATAAGACTGAACCGGTGAACCGTATCTCCATTCCATTGGAACAGGATATCGTGAACATCCAAACTGCTTTTACAGTCGGCACAGAACCGTCTATGGATTGCACTCCAACTGATGATGATGAAAAGAAGCTGCTGGATGCGGTAAAGGCTGTATTTAAATCCAACAAAATCAAATACCAAAACAAGAAGATTGTCCGTGCCTGGCTCTCCGAACAAGAAGCGGCAGAATATTGGTATGTTACCGATGATGATTCGTTTTGGGCAAAGTTTTGGAAGAAAGTTAAGACTACGTTCGGTGGCAAGGTCAAGCCCACCAAGAAACTGAAAAGCGTGTTATGGTCTCCATTCAGAGGTGATAAACTATACCCGTTCTTTAACGACGAAGGTAAAATGATTGCTTTCTCACGTGAGTATAAAAAGAAGCTCATGGATGATTCGGAGGTCACCTGCTTTATGACTATCACGGACAAAATGGTTTATCAATGGGATTTGTCTAAAGGGTATGAAGAAAGAACGCCTTTTGCTCATGGATTCCCAAAACTACCGGTTCTTTATGCTTATCGTCCTGAACCTTATTGCAAGAAGATAAAGACATTCCGTGTCCGGCTGGAAAAACTGTTATCTAATTATGCTGATTGTATAGACTACCATTTCTTCCCACTGCTGAAGCTAATTGGAGATGTAGAGGGTTTCATGGGTAAGGTTAAGGATAGAATGGTCAAACTTACAGGTGAAGGTGCGGATGCCCAGTATCTGACGTGGAACCAAGTTCCGGATACGGTACGTTTTGAAGCAGAAACACTCACTAATATGGCTTATGATATGTCAAACACTCCAAGAATATCGTTTGAGACATTGAAAGGCATAGGCAAGGCTTCCGGCACTGCTTTCCGCTTCATGTTTATGGGTGCACATATGGCGGTAGAAAATCACGGTGAGGTTATCGGTGAGTTCTTGCAGCGGAGAGTAAATTTCATTGTTTCCGCTTTAGGCTCTATCAATCCAACCGAGTTTAGCAAGGCATCGCAGACCATTGACATAGAAACAGAACTGGTTCCATATATGATTGATGATTTGAATGATAAGGTTACTACGCTGTCTCCGCTGTTAGTGGTGGTGTATGGTCAAGACGTGAGGGCATTATGTTTGCTGGGAACGCGGATCGCATTGATGAAGAGCTGAAGGAAATCAAAGAGGAACAGGTGGCAAAGAATGAGCAAATCGGAAATAAGGGACAGAAAAACGCCTCTTAGTCAGAAAAAATTACGGGATTTATAATTTTTTGATAGGGAAAATAGGATAGTTAGTGGTGACTCTTTGGAGTTGCCGCTTATTTTTTTGCTCTTTAAATTGTAAATATTAGAATATAATTTTGAATTATAGAATTATATATGTATTTTTGTCACATCGATAATTGAGTAACCAATGAGAATATTTACCGAACAAGCATTAAAAGAATATGCAGAGAACCATCCCGATTCAAAGGTCGCTTTGCAAGAATGGACTACCATTGTGAAAAGAAGCAAGTGGACCTGTTTTGCCGATATTAAGAAAACGTTTAATAGCGTTGATAATGTAGGTAATCAACACTATGTTTTCAATATCAAAGGCAATAACTATCGTTTGGTAGTAGTGATTAAATTCACTATTCAGTTTGTGTATATTCGCTTTATTGGTACTCATAAAGAATATGATAAAATAGATTGCGCTAATATTTAGGATTATGACAAAGATAGAAAATCAAGCCCAATATGAATGGGCGGTGAAAAGAGTAGAGGAACTTCTTCCATTAGTGAAAGATGATACTCCTTTGAATGACCCAAATAGCATAGAATTGGAGCTTCTTTCTAATTTGGTTGCTGATTATTCCGAAGAACATTTTGCATTGGGAGAACCAACACTTGTGGATGTTCTTAAACTTCGTATGTACGAAATGGGGCTTAATCAAAAATCACTTGCAAAGTTAGTTGGTGTCAGCCCATCACGATTAAGTGATTATATATCTGGTAAATGTGAACCAACCTTGAAAGTTGCTCGTGAGATAAGCCGGAAGCTAAATATTGATGCAAATATAGTGTTGGGAGTATAAGTATAAGTTTTTGTCGTGATATATTTTAGGCGTGATTCATTCGGTTTCACGCCTTTTTTATACAATTTTACGACAATCGTTTTATTGTCGTGTATCACCTATCTGATATTTTCACCTTCTTTATAAATAACGAAATTTACCGTAGAAATTTATAAATCAAATTCATACGGTATGACAATCTTAGAACAAATCTTAGCAGGGCTACAACAGAAATTCGCTGGGGTGGACACTGCTATTCTTACCCGCATTGCCACCAAAAAGGCAGAGGGTGTAACGGACGAGACAAAAGTAAACTCCATTGTTGAGGGTATCAGTTTTTCGGACGTGCTTAATTCCTATGGTGATTTCCGTGCCGGGGATGCTTCAAAAACGGCAGTGACTAACTACGAGAAGAGGCATAACCTTAAAGACGGTAAGCCAATCGAGACTACCACAACCACCAAAACGGAAGAGAATAAAGACGATGTGCCTGCATGGGCGCAAGCTTTAATTGACTCCAACAAGAACCTTTCTGATAAGCTAACACAGTTAGAAACGGAAAAGGCTCAAACAACACGTAGCCAGCAGATTTTGGCAAAGGCAAAGGAGTATGGTATTCCCGAAAACTACGCCAAACGATGCGCCATTAAGGACGATGAGGACTTGGACGCATACTTCAAGGACTTGAAGCAGGAGTTTGCGAATGACGGCTTTAAGGGTGTAGTTCCTCCAGATACAGCAAAAAAAGAACTGGAGAATGAGACTCAGTCGTTTGCGAAAATGATTGCAGACGACACTAAAGAAATTGTAGAACAACAAAAACAGTGATTTTATGGCAGCAGGATTTAAGTATAATCTTGAACCGGAAGTTGAGCAGGAAGAACGCTACGACGTAGAAACCGGACGCAGACGCAGAGGTCCGTACAAGTTGGACACAACCAACCTCGTTGTCGGCTCGTACTTGCCCTCATTCACACCGATTGCAGCTGACTTGGTGAAGAAAACATCCCAAGTGGCTATCCGTGTGGAAGTATATGAGAAGTTTACAACAGGCTCCAATACCACATTGAAAATCAAGAAACGTTCTTTGGCTTACAAAGGTATGCACTTGGGTAACGGTGCGCATGGAGCGACAATCAACGCTATTGACAAGGCTGACAAAGCTTTTGATAAGCTGACGTTAGCGGCAGACTTTGGAGAAAATCTAGAAGCTGGAACAGTTCTTTACGAAGCGACAGCCGCAGACGGTACAACGCCCAAAGTTATCGCAAATTCAGCTCTGTATGAAAGGAAGCAGGTAGAGGATGGCATAGTATTGGTTTCCCTTTGATGCGTGCGTTTGAAATCGAACCGACCAAGCTGGTAATGCCTTTCGCAGATATTGACAAGGCGAATATGCCGCACTTCCAGTTTAACGCTTTGGATGTCAAACAAGAAAAAGAAGCCGTATCTATTCCTAAGGCTTCTTCTAGTCAGGACGGTTTGATGAGTAAGGAAGATAAAGCCAAATTGGATGGGGTTGCAGCACAAGCTAACAAGTATACTTTAACAGCAGCTACGACTTCTGCTTTTGGAGGTGTAAAGCAGGCAGCCAAAGTGAATGATGCATCTGGTACGGTGTCGGTAGAAAACTTTAACGGATTATTGACAGCGTTGAAAAACGCAGGTATAATGGCAAAATAAAGAAAGGAGGACTAATATATGATGCTAACTATTCATACATTGTTTAATGACCCGAACATTGTAAATGCAGTGATTCAGCGTGTCCTCAAGACAAGAAAGGACACAATTTATTGGCAGCAGTATTTGGGCTTCCGTAGGACTACTACTCGTGTATTTAAAGACTACATCGGTCAGGTTACTGGCGTGATGGCTGGTTCCATCAACTCCCGTTATGGCGAAAGCCTATCCGTGAACGCAGGAATATCGGTTCCGGATATGGTGAGATTGCTATTTGGGTGACCGCTATCAAATCTCAATCGACCGTTTGTCTGACTTGCAGGACTTGATAGATAAGTATAATGCCGCCAAACCGGAAGACCAGAAAGCAGCCATGCGTGACATCGTGGACTTCATCTATGACGATTACCGTCAGGTATTGCTGGCACCGCACAAGCGTATGGACATTATCGTAGGCTCTCTGTTGATGACTGGAGCAGCAAGCGTGAAGAACAAGGACGACAATGCCGGAGGAATTGACTTATTGAACATCGACTTGCCGTTTAAGTTTATCAAGCCGGACACAGAGGATAAAGACTATTTCGTCACTTACTTGCAGCAGAAACTGAATGAGCTGAAATCTATTTACGGCACATTCCCCAAGATGATTATGAGCCGTGGCACATTCATCAAGAATATTATCGGTTCAAGTGAATTTGGAGATAAGTTCAAAATGCAGCTTACAGGCAATGAAATGTATATGTCTACCGGGCTTATCACCTCGCAACTGGCTTCTACCATTTTTACAGGTATCGGACTTCCGGCTATTGAAATCAAGGAAGATTATGTGGTAGACCAAACAGGTAAGAATATCCCCATTTATGCAGATGGTCGTATTTCCCTGCTTCCGCAGGATAAAATCGGTTATATGCGCTTCCACACTCCTTATGAAGCTGTGGATGGTGTACCGGGACGTAATTACACTCAGGCAGATGGCGATATGCTGATTTCAGGTTACAAGGACGGCAATGGTCGCTATCTGGAATACACAGCCGAATGGATTCCGCAGATTGCGAACCCGAACCTGATTGTGAACTTCGATTTGAGTGAGATGAACGCATGACAGTAAACGATTATATATTACAGAAGTTTCAGACCTTCAGCGTTAACTTGTCGGAGGCTGACCTTTTCGATATATGTCTGAACGCAAAGATAAGCGGAGGGGGTGAGATGAACGAGGATTGCCAAACACGGGTGTCGGTGGCAATTGCGAAGTTCATCCCCTCTCTATTGCTTCGTGCCACTTCCATCAGCGAAAGCGGTTTTTCTATGTCTTGGAACATTCAAGGCATTAAGGATTACTATTCATTTCTGTGTAAACAGTACGGTTTGAAAGACGAACTGGGTAACAAACCTAAAGTGACTTTCTTATGATATTCGCCCCACACATATTGCAGGTAAAAGTTATCACCCCGATGGACAAGGATGAGTTTGGCAGACCTATTCCCGGAACAGGTGGTGAATACTGGCAGAAGGTATGCAAGTGCCGTTGTGATGATAACACTACCAAAGAGTTTTCATCTGATAACGGCTCTGTGTATCGTCCGAATTATCATGTAGTATGTGAGAAAAGAATTACTGTCAAGGCTGGTGATGAAGTACGTTGCATGGATGGTGATGGCGTAAGAGGTCAAGGCGAAGTCTACACGGTAAAGAGTACAAACTACTTTAACTACTCGGAATTATGGATGTAGATTTCGATTTCTCAGATGTCGACTCCTTTTTCGATGAAGGAGAATGGGAGGTCGAAAAGAAGATGATTGATGTAGGCGATGAAGCGTGAAGTACGCAGAGGAACATGGGGATTATCAAGACCATACACTCACTTTGAGAACGTCCAATGATTACGATGTCAATAAAGACGGTTTGACATTGAAAAACGAAGCGGAATACGCATCATTCGTAGAATCTAAAGGGTATGATGTTTTGAGTAGTGCTGCTTTATTTGCGGAGAAACGATTAAAAGAAGAATTTGAAAAATGAAAAGTACTTGGAACAAAACAGATTGAAGCAGAACCTATGACATTGGGTGAAGCTTGCAGTAAAGGCTTGGTAAAAAGTGAAATAGAAGAGAATGAGTCTTATAAACTAGGATATCACACTCGTACTGAATATGGCTATGAAAGTTGGTCACCCAAGAACTGTTTGAAGAATCATATCGAGAAGTCAAGAAAGAAACTCCTATCTGTTTCGGTGATGCTATCGAAGTGTTAAAACAAGGTGGGACTGTTCGTAGAAGTGGTTGGAACGGTAAAGGTTTGATGGTATTCAAACAAGTGCCAGCTCATATCGAAAGCGACATCATCCCTAAGATGCAATCGCTTCCCCCAATCGGCAAAAGACCTTATTCTGAAAGGTAAGGGATTTATTGACTATACAAGCCAGTGTCTTATCTACAACGAGAATACCGGACGCGCTGATTCATGGGTTCCGTCTATCAGTGATGTATTTGCAGAAGATTGGGAGATTGTGGAATGATAGTAACTACCGACATAGGAAACATTCTCTATCGGGACTGCAAGGCTTTCGGAATAGATATAGTGCCTGATGGTGAAACGCTGACGGGTGAATTGAAGTCCGAAAGGATTGTCATCCACACGAAGAAACAACAGCCGGGAAAGTATTGGAAGAAATCTTTTGCAGAAGTGAATCTATGTGTACCCAATTTAAGCGAGAATGAAGCGAACACAATCCGGCTTAACGAACTTGAAAGAAAGGCTGACAAGCTGCTTGATGATGTAGTAAGCACCTATGACGGTACAACCTATCGTTACTCTATCGAATCAATTGGCGCGGAAGCGGATGCAGCTTTGAAATGCCATTACGTGAATGTGAGAATTTTTATTTGAAGTAATAAATGTAAAACTATAAGATTATGATTTCAGCAGTAGGAATAAAAAGAATCTTGTTTGCCGATATTGATAAGGTAACGGCAGACATTACCCCCGAAATCGCAAAGACTTTGATTCAAGCCGCTATCAAAGCGAAAGATGAGGTTTTGAATGTACACGGGGAAACGTGGCAGATTGAGGAAACGGAAGCCTCCGTCACTGGGTACAAGAACCAATTAACGGGAAAGAATTACCGTTACGATGATGTGCCGGGAGAAGTATCGCCCGCTTTCTCTATCGGACAATATGACTGGAAGACCAAGAAAGCGTTCATGGGTGGCGATGTTATTCAGGCAACATCTAAAGATGTAGGTTGGAAGCGTGCTTTGGATAAAGTTATTATCAACAAAGCATTGTTCTGTCTGACCGATGATGATGTCTGGTTCATCTTCCCAAAATGCCGTATTGTTTCCCGTGAAGCCAATACGGATAAGGCAATTGCAATCGCTGTAAAAGGCTTGGTGCAGGAACCGGGAATCGAAGGTGTTTCTTCTGAGTATAACTATGAAGAAGGGCAGATTAAAGCTTTGCAGGCATGAACTACAGTAACCATTGTACCTACTCCTTCCGATGCGACCGTAAAGCTGGACGGTGCAACGGTCAAGTCAAAGCAGGTGAATGCTGGGGCTACCGTTCACTATGAAGTGTCGAAAGTGGGGTACGTCACTCAGTCAGGAGATATTAAAACCACTCCTTCTGAAGTTGATACCACTCTTAAAAAAGAGATAACATTGGTAAAAGCACAAGAGTGATAACCGGGGGATGGATATATACCATTCCCCCTTTTAGTTTAAGAATATGAATCAAGCAGCAAAAACGGTTTCTGATGCTTTGTTAGGGCTGGATTTCATGAATGTGGAGATAGGAGGGATGGTTTATACCATTAAACCTCCTACAATTAAAATTATCTGTCGTGCCATTCATCATTTTTCCAATATCGGCATGACTGGAGATAATGTCATGGAAGCTATTAAAGAGCTTCCTGAAGCTACTGAAGATATGCTGAAAGGTATTTCATGCTTTATCTGCGGGAATGATAGTTTGGTCAAAGAATTGGAGAACGGCACTTTTGAAGAAGTCAAAGATGCTTGGAAGTCTGTTTCTCTATGATGGATATTTCGGCTTTTCAGTGTGTCAGCTCGATGAGGAACGTGTCGATGCTGGCAGCAAGACCGAAACAGTAGGAAACACAACGTTCTTCGGGCAGATAGCCCATTTGATTGACACGCTGCATCTGAGTTATACAGAAGTGTTTGAGATTATCCCTTATCGGAATCTGCTGATGATGCAACGGGATAAATTACGCGCAGTATATGGTGGTCAGAAGGTGAATAGAATCAGTGGTAAGGAATTGGCTAATCGTAGGAAAAAGAAATAGATATGTCAAAATTATATTTTAAGATAGGTAGTGACTGGGAAGAAGTTGTAAGACTTCGTAATTGAAATTGACAAAATTAAAGCAGGAGTTAATGAGCATGGATGGCACGCAGACTCCTGCTGCTTTCAAGGCTTTGAATGCCCAACTTGCTGCATCCAACCAAAGATTGGATGAGTTGGTGACTAATGCAGCCAAAGCTGGAGCGGAGATGGAAACGGGATTCAAAAGGAAAATCTTCGATGCTTCCCAGCGGCATGAATGGATTCACAGAGAAGATTCTTGCTCAAAAAGCGGTAGTTAAGGATATTGAAGCGGATGTAAAACGACTTGGGGATGCTTATCGTATAGCATTGAAAAGGAATCCGTTATCAGCAAATAGCAAGTTAGAAGAATACAATGCTGCCCGCAAAGCTCTTGATGAAGAAAAGGCAGCTTTATTTGGATTAACCCAACAACAAGCCGAAGCGCGTCTTTCCGTAAAGAAACTTCGGGATGAATACGCCCTTTACAATGATAATGCTAAGGAAATCGTAGAGAGTAACAACGGTATCGCTATTTCTTGGAAGAAAGCATTGGCGGTTATTGGTGGTGCTGGAGTATTAAAGGCATTAGGTTCTGAAATGATTCGTGTTCGTGGAGAATTTCAATCCATGCAGACCGCTATTGAGACTATGGTTGGAAAGGATATGGCAGGACAACTGATTCCGCAAATCAAGGAGCTGGCTAAGATTTCTCCACTTACTATGTCAGATATGGTTGGAGCAGAAAAGATGATGCTTGGATTTAACATACAAGCAGAAGACACTATCAAATACTTGAAAGCCATTAGTGATATTTCTATGGGGGAATCCAGTAAGTTCAATTCGCTAACTTTGGCATTTTCACAGATGTCAGCAGCGGGTAAACTTATGGGGCAGGATTTGAATCAAATGATAAACGCTGGATTCAACCCGTTACAGATTATCTCCGAAAAGACCGGAAAATCTATCGCAACTTTGAAAGATGAAATGTCCAAAGGTGCTGTTTCCGCTGAAATGGTTCAACAGGCATTCATTGATGACAACTTCCGACAGGTGGTAAGTTCTATAATATGTCTGATAATGCTTCAAAGACTATCAATGGTCAGTTGTCTATGATGCAGGATGCTTTGGATTCCGTGTTTAACGAATTGGGAACAAAGTCGGAAAGTGTTATCATGGACGGTATTCAAATGGCAACTTCGTTGATTCAGAATTATGAAACAGTAGGTAGAATCTTGGCTGGATTAGTGGTTACTTATGGTACATACCGGACCGCAGTGATGCTTGTTACTGCTGCCGAAAGTAAACATACTCTTGTGGAGATTGGACTTACCAATGCCCGTTTATTGGCACGAAAAGCGCAGTTAGCTTTAAACGCTGCAATGCTTACCAATCCTTATGTGTTGTTGGCTACTGCTGTAGTAGGACTTGGAGTTGCAATGTTGGCTTTCCGCGATTCGGCAACAGAAGCAGAAAAGGCACAGAGAAGGTTTAATGAACAGCAAGAAGAAGCTAAAAAGCAAGAAGAAGAACACAAACAGAAGATTGATTCCCTCGTACAAAGTTCTCGTGATATAGCGTTGTCGGATTTACAAAGAGGTCGAAGTTTAGCGGAGTTAAGAAAAGAATACCCTAAGATATTCGCTCAATATGACATCGAAACCATTAAGTTGGCTGATATACTTAAACTAAAGCAACAGATAACGGAAGAAGATGCGAAACGTGCCGGAGAAAAGCAAACCAAGGAACTTTCTAACATTGAATCTGAAATCAAATATTACGAGAATCTGCTGAAAACTCTTTCCGGTCAGCAAGGCGTTGATGGATATGTGAAGAAACTAAAAGAATTGCGTGCTATGCGTGATGTCATGCTGCAAGAAAAAGGCAAAGGCATCTCCGAACAGTTCATTTCCAATCTTAAAGATGTTAATACTAATGAGTTTGACCGCTACATCTCTGAGTTGGAGAAGCGTATCAGAGGAAAGGGGGAAAATGGAACTGTGAAACTTCGTTTGCCTATTGATATTAAGGGTACTTTGTCTGATGAAGCAATCTATAATGTGAAAGACATAAAAACACTTATAGATACAGCAAAATCAAGTCAAGCAAACCCGAATTGATTCAGAGAAGAATAAAACTACCTACAAGCAGGATTATGAGAAAGCGAAGAAAGACTGGGATGATGCTAAGAAGAAACTTTCTGAAATAGAAAAGAATAAATCCAAGTTTACTTCAAAGCTGTATGAAGAAGCTAAGAAACGAGATAGAAACAACTGAAAAAGCCTATAAAAAATTTGGGCGGTATTACTGGTAGTTCTTTGACCAAGCAGGAAAAAGCTGCTGAAAAGCAAAAAAAAGAACAAAAAAAGACAGCCGAACAAACTTCTTTCACTTCACCGTCAGAACCAACAGGATGAAATCAACCTGATGAGAGAAGGCACGGAAAAGAAGTTGAAACAGATTGACCTTGATTATCAGAAACAGATTGATGCGATAAGAAAACAGGAGGAAGAATGGAGCAAAGCCGGTAACGGTAAGCTGACCGACAAGCAGGCACAGAAAATTTCAGAAGCTTATACCAATGCCGAAAGTATGAGAGATAAAGATATTTCCGATGTAACTGAAGGACAGCTGAAAGCCGAACAACAGGCTTTGAACGACTACTTGAAAGAATATGGCACGTTCCAGCAGCAGAAATTGCTATCGCCCAAGAGTATGCGGAAAAAATAAGGAAAGCACAGGAAGAAAACGGTGTTAATAGTGCACAAGTAAAGTTACTGGAGAAACAACGTGATGTTGCCATACAGAACAAGGAAACAGAAGCCATAAAAGCCAATATAGATTGGGTTACTGTGTTCGGTGAGTTTGGTTCCATGTTTTCCGACATGATAAAGCCCGCCTTGGACGAAGCGAAAAAAATATGTACGGACTGACAAGTTCAAGAACTCCG
>ENA-OQMZ01000517-OQMZ01000517.1-human-gut-metagenome-genome-assembly--contig:-NODE-517-length-16434-cov-2.191942_pt1 | contig 16434 bp, 26 predicted proteins | sample MGYA00242621_ERZ504862 | MGnify/ENA primary metagenome ERZ504862 (study PRJEB26092, sample SAMD00036393) | human gut metagenome | host: Homo sapiens | study: EMG produced TPA metagenomics assembly of... | reverse complement strand
GAAAAAGATGGTGTGGAGAAACAACTTGACAGGCTCCGAAATGCAGCCCCTCTAGGTGCTAGAATGCGAGCAAAGCAAGTCGGTCTGCCAAAATTAGAAAAGACCGTAAAGACGATTGGTGAACTGGCAAAGGAAAAAGGTGAAAAGTATGGCAGATGAAGCTCATGCAAAGAACCCACAGGTCATGGAAGACCTTTATGCGGCGTTCCATGCAGCAGACAATATCGTTCTGAAAAAATATGTGACCTCTCTGAGTGAGGCTCCCTGCATTGAAATGAGCGATACGCTGAAGCAGATCGAAATCGGCAGCGATGTTACCCTGTACCGTGTGGGCCGGATCGTCTATGACAAAAATGAGAATATCCAAGATAAGCTAACCACGGTTTACTCCACGATTTTTTCGCTGAAAAACTGCGGCCTTGTCATGATGGTTCACGGAAGCCGGGAGGAAACCGAATTGTATCTTGCATCGTGGTGCGGGATTTCTATACCCGGCAGGATGCCGACAACAAACCGATGCTTGCAGTCGTCAGCAAGAAGCGAGACGATTACGGCAGAGTGCTGGAAAACACTTTTGAGGGCAACTTTCCAGGCAGCAACCTTGAACTGGTGAAAAACCGGGGCGGTAAGACCGAGAAGGGAACAGTCGTCCGGGGCAAGGCCGAAATTATTGAGGAGTTTCTGGGCAAAGTTGAGTGCGTGGCCGCAGTCAGCAGTATCCCTGCGGTGCGCAATGGCAAGGAGTACAAAAACCACGAGTTTGTGCAGGGACTGGAAAAACTTATCGACACCATGCGCGGAAAGGAGTATACGGCCTCATCCTTGCGGATGTGATGGACAATGAGAAAATTGAAGAGATGTGCGCCGAATATGAAGACCTTTATGCGCAGCTCTCGCCCTTCAAGTCGTCCTCGCAGACGCTCAGTGCACAGCGGTCAGAGTCCGAAACAAAGAGCCTTGTGGAAGGTGTTACCGATACCACGAACAGCACGCTTTCAAAGGCACAGAGCCATGGAACTTCCACCTCCAAAACGCATACAGATACGCTGGGAGGAAGTCTGAATATCGGGTCGCATTTGGGGCCGGTGAGCGGCGGTGTCAATTACAGCCATTCTTATGTCGAACGACGGGAGAAAACGAATCAACGTCTGAGACAAAATCGGAAGGAACGGCAAAGTCGTTGACTAAGCAGAACTCTGTGGCCAAGGCACTCTCGGAGAGCAACGGTGAATCCCTGCAGATCAATCACGAAAACCGTGCGGTCAAGACCCTGATGGACCGCATTGATGAGCAGATCAAGCGGATGCGCGGCTGTGAGGACTTTGGTATGTTTGATACCTGTGCCTATTTTGCAGCCAAGGAATATAGCGTTGCGGTCACGGCGGCCAGCGCATTCAAATCCCTGACCCGTGGTGAAAATTCCTCGGTGGAGTCCTCGGCAGTCAACATCTGGCGGGATAAGGTGGAAGTGGACTACATCAAGGAGTATCTGATGCGGTTCTATCACCCTGAGTTCCTTACGGTTCTGGATGAAAAGCACCAGTATTCCACCACGGCCACCATGCTCATCAGCGGCAAGGAAATGGCTTATCAGATGGCCCTGCCCAAAAAGTCGGTGGCAGGCATCCCGGTGGTGAGCTGTGCAGAATTTGGCCGCGAAATCGTTCAGTTGAACGAGAACAGCGGCAGCGAGATAGAACTTGGCAACATTTACCATATGTATACGGAAGAGCAGACACCGGTGCGGCTGAATGTTCGCAACCTGACGGCGCACACCTTCATTACGGGCTCTACCGGTGCAGGCAAATCGACCACGGTCTACAAGATGCTGGATGAACTGACACGTGGAAGTACGGAAGAAAATGTGAAGTTTATGGTGGTGGAACCGGCAAGGGTGAGTACAAAAATGCACTGGCAGCCAATGCCCGGCTGGATGTGCATGTCTATGGCACCAATCCCAAGCAGACAAAACTGCTGCGCATCAACCCCTTCCGTTTCCCGCACGAGATTCACATCTATGAGCACATGGACCGCCTGACGGAGATCTTCAATGTCTGCTGGCCAATGTATGCTGCTATGCCTGCTGTTTTGAAGGCGGCCATTGAAAACGCTTACCGCAAGGCTGGCTGGGATCTGATGACCTCGGAGAACCCGTATGGTGAGGTTTACCCCTGCTTTGAGGATGTGGCCAACGAGGTGAATGCGTACATCAACAGCAGTGAGTATTCAGATGATACGAAAGGTGACTACAAAGGCTCGCTAGTAACCCGCCTGACTTCACTGACCAATGGCATCAATGGACTGATCTTTGCTGCGGATGACCTGAGTGATGAGGAATTGTTTGAGCAGAATACCATTGTGGATCTGAGCCGCGCCGGAAACCCGGATACCAAGGCATTGATCATGGGCATCCTGATTTTGAAGCTGCAGGAATACCGCATGGCACAGGCAAAGGGCAGTGATGCAGTACTGCGTCATGTGACGGTGCTGGAGGAAGCCCATAATCTGCTCAAGCGCACCAGTACAGAGCAAAGCTCGGAAAGTGCAAATCTGGTAGGCAAATCGGTAGAGATGCTTGCCAACGCTATTGCGGAGATGCGCACCTATGGTGAGGGCTTCATCATTGCAGATCAGGCACCCGGTCTGCTGGACGCTTCGGTCATTCGCAACACCAATACCAAAATCATCATGCGTCTGCCGGACGAGGAAGACCGCAAGCTGGTAGGCAAGGCAGCAAACCTCAATGATGACCAGATCGCAGAGCTGGCAAAGTTGCCTCGCGGTGTGGCTGCCGTTTATCAGAGCGAATGGACCGGCCCGGTACTGTGTAAAGTGGAAAAGCCTGATTTGAAACAGGAAAGATTTGACGAGCCGGAACCGTTCCAGAAACAGCAGGAAAAGAGTGTCCTGTTCGACCTGCTGGATCGCGATTTCCGCGAAAAACTGGATGAAACAGAATTCCGGGATGGATTCCGTCATGCTGTGTTGCGGTCGGGTGTGCCTACCAGCGTCAAGATCGATTTGATCGAGTATCTGAATGCTGAGGGTGATGAACAGAAATTCCGGAGCCTTGCAACGGCGGTGTATAATGCGTTCCGTGATGCAGAAAAAGCAGTGGTATATGCGGCAGACAAGCCGACGATGCCCGAAGTGCGAAAAGCGATCCTTGAGCGCTGGAGATCCCGGCAGAAGAATATGATGTGCAGCAGATCAACGACCTTGTATATCTGCTTCTGTGGGAATATCGAGAGCTTCACCTTAAGACCAATCCAGTCTGGAATGACTTTTTTGGATAATGGGAGGATCGTGTGATGTTTCATGGGAATAAGCCCGGAGGAATGCTGGAAAAGGCAGCGGCAACTCCGGAACGGCAAAATTGCTGCAGCAAAAGTTGGAAACTAACAAAAACAAGCTTGTGGACTATAAACCGAAGGGAGACCGGCCAAATTGGAAGGGCTGGCACAGTTTACTGCAGAAAAGCTTGAAAAAAACAGGAGTCTTCTGGTGGACTACAAAACGCCGGAAGTTTCTGCTGCCAAGCAAGCGGTGTCTTTTCGGTAAGCGGCTGAAAGAAAAAATGCCTGGAGAGCTGACGGAACAGGAAGCGAAAGAGCTTCGGCCCATTTACCGCGACTTTGTGAAAGCCTTTAGGGAAAATATGGACAAGCCTGATAGCGGCTGGGTGGAAAAGCTTCTGGAAAAGTATCTGCCTGGTACCCCGAAAGAGGATATCCGGCGAATGACCAAGGAAATCACAGAGACGATCCACAAAAATGATGTAGCACGCAAAGGTAGCGATAAGCTGGAAAAGATGGGCTCGGCTGTCAATGCAATCCATGCGGAGAATATCTACAGAACATTCAGGATGCCATTAATCAGGCTAACAAGAATATGAGCAGTACTGTTCTCCGGAAAGATGGCATGATCAATCAGAACCCCAATCTGGATGGCTTTATCGCAGAGCGCTATCACACTGAAACTTTTAATGTGGATGCTGCAGTGAAAAAAAGCAAGTGGCGCGCAGAAGTAAAGGTGCCGGAGGGTGCATACGGAAAAAATTCGGTGGACGCATCGGTCTATGATGGCAATGGTCTGAATGATGTCCGACGTTATCAGTTCAAATATGGTTCTGACGCGAAGGCTACCGAACGGATGAAGAACGAAGGAAACTACAAACAGCGTCTGCTGACACCAGAAGGACAGAGCAAAGACATCAGGGGAAAGGCAACGGAGTTTCTGGAGTCCCCGGACGGAAAAGTGCATAGTACGCCGCTGAGCAAAGAAAGAGCAAAAGAAATGCAGAGAAATGCTCAGAATGGCGAACTTGACAAAAATAACCTATCCTTCAAAGAAAATGTTGCCATGAAAGATCTTGCGCCGGAACTGGCAAAGGATAGTGTGATATCCTTCCTGACAGGAGCGGTTTATGGAGCCGGAAAAGAAGTGGTTTCCAAGCTATCAGAGGTGAAAAATCGAAGGAAAACAGGTGACAGAAACCGCACTGAAAGATGGTGGGGATTTCGCAGCAAAGCAGGCCCTTGCCGCATTGCTGAAGGTCGGCAGTGAAAAAGACATCCTCAAAGCCATTCCCAAGGAAACATCTATGGAAATGCTTACAAATGTAAGCTATGTTGTTATTGAGGATGCCAAAATTGCAGTCAAAGTTGGCAAGGGCGAATTGACTGCTGCTGAGGGTGCAGGACAGGCTGTAGAAACAACGGCATCGACGGGAGCTGGAATCATTGTTGCCAGTAAAGGTGCGGCAATTGGAGGAGACATTGGCTCCTCGGCGGGCCTTCTGGTTGGTATGATGTGTGGACTTCCGGTCCTTGAGGTGGCCGGTGGTGTTGTCGGTGAAGTCGTGGGTGGCAGCATTGGCTATCTGGTCGGCTCCGGAGCGGCAGAGAGCTTTGTCAAGGGTGCCAAGGAGATGCTGAACAACCTGACAGAGAGCACAGCACCGCAGGTAGTAACAGTATAAGCGAATACCCTTGCAAGGAAGGTGGCAAAATGTTTCAGAACAAGTTTCCACAGAAAATAGAATCAGGGAGACCGGAAATCGAGCTGCCCAAAATGGAAAAGCCTGAGAAAATTGAGAACAGCGCGGGCGGTTTGACTGAATGGAAGCCGAATGAGGACAGCATTAAAAAAGCGCTGGAATATTTTGGGAAAAAGCCGGAAGAAATTCCGGGAGATAGAACGGATCCGGAGGCAGATGTCTCCAAACCGGTTTCTGGAATCGTATACGCTGAGACCGGAAAAAAGAGCGATACGCAAGCGGAAGGCACGGATAAACAGAGCGACGGCAGGGAAACCAAATCTGATATAGCATCCAAAATAAAAAAGAGGGATGCCGCAGAGAAGATGAAGTGGGAAAAGAACTGGAAGACCGCTATCCGGAATCGGAAGGATATAAGGTCATTAAGGAAGCCTACTTGAGGGACAAGGACGGTAACATCGTTCGAGATCCAGAGCCTCCTTATAAGGCGCGTCGAATCGATTTTGTTGTGGTAAAGGATGGCAAAGTGGTCGATTCGATTGAAGTTACCTCAAAGACCGCACCGAAGGAAGCACAATCTGCAAAAGAAGAACGCATCCGAGAAAATGGCGGAAATTACATCAAAGATCCCGATACAGGCGAATTGATTCGGATCCCGGACTCTGTACATACGCGTATCGAAAGGAGAGAATAAAATGCAGGTTTATGACAAGGCCGTCTGGCACATTGACAATGGCGAAGAAGAAAAAGAAGTACTGAAACGGTTTGAACTGATTTTTGATTTTTTGGCGGAACACAAAATGCTGAACGAAGAAGGAAAAGAACTCTATGGCTTGGGACCGGATGAAAGCTGGGCATTTTATGACAGAATGCTGACAGATGCCGGAAAGCAGTTCATGGAAAAACAGTATGATCGGTTGCTTGTATTGAACCTTGAAAATCTGCAGCAGGAGCTAAAAACTTTGCAATGAATAGCTCCATATGGTCTACTGCACTTTCAGGACATTACAAACGGTTCAAATTGCACATACAATACAAGTATCACTTCACAAAACGGAGGGTACTTGTACTATGGTGGACTACGCCGACATCGGAGAACGCATCCGTGCCTGCCGCCTTGCAAAGGGCATGACGCAGGAGCAGCTGGCCAATGAGGTCGGCGTGGTGGTCACGCACATCAGTCATATCGAAACAGGCAACTCTGTGCCCAGCCTGAAAACGCTGATCGATATCATCAACGCACTGGACTGTTCCGCAGATGAGCTGCTGTGCATCGAGATCAAAAAGGCAAAGCCGGTGTTCGACAGCTGGATGACCGAACAGCTTGCGGATTGCTCTGCCGATGAGGCAAAGATCATCAAAGAAACGGTGGTTAGCCTGAAAAAATCGCTCCGGAAGGTGTACGGAAAGTCCTCTAAATACAGATATGACTAAAACTTCAAAAACTGAGTGCCAGTTGGTAGGTATTGAGTGTCTGAAAGAACACCAATAAACAGAATGAACCGCCTCGGTTTCCGTTACAGGAAGCCGGGGCGGTTTTTCTGTGCAAAGCCATATAGAAAAATCCCAATGGAAGTTTTGCTGGATGGACAATATTGGTGTCCAATCAACGCTTTATAATAAAAGCATCAAAATGATTCATTTGAATCATTCCGAACGGAAAAGGTTATGCATCCATTGAGATGGGAGGAAAAACCATGAAAGAGCTGTTTGAAATCTATGATGGCAGTGCAGAAGCTAAAAAAGCCAAAGGAAAATCTAAAAATCTGAACGGTTTTCATCCGCTGTTTACCGCATCTGCCCGCAGAAGCATTGCGCTGGATGTCTTAAAGATCTGGCTGCTGCTGGGGTTTGTTGTGGGCGTGGTGACAGGTGTTGCAACGGGAGCCGGAGTGGTGTCGGTGCTTTTAGGCTTCTGATCGCCGCAGTGATCTATTTTGGCTTCCGGGATGATGTCTACAAAAGGTATACGGCCCGGAGCATGACAGAGGCCAGCTGCCTTTGCCGGAAGGAATGAGCTGGGAGGAAGCCGTAGACCGCATCCGCCGTGGATTTGCCAACCCGGACGTTGAACAGGTGACGGATACTGCGGATGCCATGACCTTTTACAGTAAAAAGCGTGGCACCTATCAGCTGAAAACACAGCCGATGGCCTGAAAATGACCATCCTGACCAGATCATCCAAAAGCAGCAAGAAAGAATACTTATATGCGGTGTTCAGCAGCGTTCTGCTGTCGCAGGTGATCGCCATCCTGTACCCTGAAAAAATCTCTGCGGAGCAGGTGGAAGAAGAAAAGGCAGCAGTCCGGAAGCTGTTCGGCGCACATAAGATGCCACTGGTCATTGAGCTGGCGATTACAGCAGCATTTGTTGCATTTGCAGCGTATGTGCTCTATACTACGCTCTATTCGGATAGTGCCCGCTCCAAAGGAGTTTCGGACGGATACTTTAGTGCTTTTCCGGCAGGGACAACGGTTGGCGAGGTGCTGGACGGTTTCTTTGCAAACGGCAAGTGGGAAAACTACGAACAGGACGGCGTGACTTTTGTCCACTACAGCGGTGAGTGCGTCAGCACACAAACGGGAGAAAAAGCCACCGTTGGCATCTATTTCAAGTTGAATAATAACAGCTCTTTTGAAATCGACCGGATGACCATGGACGGTGAAACGATGAACCTGTTAATGCAGAACATCGCGCTTTCCGAGATCAGTGACAGCTATTGCAAAGATCATGGTATTGCCAGCAGCAATGCGCTGGAGGCAGTCTCGATGAGCTGGAAAATGCTTTGGATGATGCGTTTGCAGATTCATCTTCCAGCGTCAGGGTGGCAGAACCTGAGAGCGAAACCTGCACAGAGGATACGGATTCCGATAATTCTGCCAAGACGGCTACCAGATCAGACCGTAAAGTTGTTAGCACGAATGGAATGGATACCTATTCGGAACTTTCTGGCGAGATCTCTGTGGACGTGAACCACTATGAAATCGGAGAAATGCCGGAAGATGTAAAAGAATACTATCTCAGCTATGGGAGTGATTTTGATACTGCATGGCTGAACGCATTGTATACGGACGTATATGAGTACAGCGGAAAGTATAGCAATCAGGTTGCGTGGGAGCGTTTTACGGAGTATATGGTATTTTATGACGAGGTGGTGGATTATAACAATGAGCTGGCTCCGGCACCGGCGCTCTATGACGTGTATTACGCATACGACCCCGCTACAGAGGAAGAAGCAGCCCTGTGCGTGGATGATGTGATCCAAATTGCGGAGGAGAGCGGTGCTGAAATACAGATTTGGTAAAAGTACAAGAGCGTAAAATCCTTCTTGAAATTTGAGACGAACGCATTAAAAATCAATAAGATTAAATCCCGCTGGATTCCTGCTGCGGAGTCCAACGGGGATTCTTTTTGCCCCAAACGAAGGATACGGCTTACTGACATTGGCTCATATACTGGATCAGGTCTTGCTTGTAAACTTTCCAGAGTTTTCCCATCTTGAATGCGGGAATTTCGCCGCTGTTCAGAAGACGCAGCAGTAGATTTCTGCCAACATGCGTAATTTCCATGACCTGCCGGAAACTCAGGACATCAGGATAGTTGTCTAGCATTGAAAATCAACTCCATTCTTGTAATCTTGAAGAATCTTTTGCGCTTCATTGCACGGATTATTTTTTGTTCGCTCAAAGCCCTTGTACCCTTGTGCATAAGGACGCACATGGAAATCTGCCGCATTGACGATCGTTCAGGATGCGGCAAGGGATGATCACGTCGTTGATCTTTAATTTTTCCAAAGCCTTTGCGATTTTCTTTTTATGATGTATCTTATCAGTCGGTTCCGGCTCATCCTGCGCTTCGATATACGCACTGACAAGTTCTTTGGTATCGTCATCAAGATTGCTCATTTGTACGGCTTTCAGGGCAGTTGGAACGTTATACCACGAATGCTTACCAAAATAATCGACGGCATACCGATATAGAAAGAGCGGAATATCATCACTGATTTATCAAAATAATGAAACAGCGCATGATTTCCAAACTGGAACTTTGAAGATTTCGATTCCAACTTATCGTGCTCAAATTCTTTCAGACTGGGGCGCTTTAATTGAATTTCATATCGAACCAGATTTTTTGAGTGTTCCAGATCATCTGGAGAAATCGGATAGCTCTCCTTTTCGCAATTCAAGAGCTGCTGATGCTTGTCATAGAGTGCAAAATCGTACCACGTTTTTTCAAATTTACAGCTTCGGATCTCATTGTGCTGGTTATAGTGCAGTGCGCGACCTTTCCTGTACGGGTCAACGTTTCCTGCATAGCGAATAATTTTTACTATCAGCGCGGGATCGCATTTTACATAGAAGTCTTGTGTAATATCTAACCGGTGCATTTTCCATTTAATGGAATTCTCAATTTCAAGGAGTCCAAGTTGCTCCAATTCATCCAGGAATGCCTGCTCTTGCATGACCAAACCTTCTGGCGATAAATCTGTTAAACTTAAACGAGATGAATCACCTGCGATCCGAGCAAGGTTCACACCAGATAACGTTATGTATCGCCTCTTAAACTCTGGATAATCTGCCAATGTGATGGTCAAACCACCATCTTTTCTTTTATAAGAGTAGCCTTTTTTCGAGGAGCCATGATACGGAATCCGATAGTATTTTCCAGCGGATACCATTTTTTGAATTGCCATAAATACAGTGCGCTTCGCTTCGCAATCGGTATACGTTCATTCACTTCAAATGTATGAATGGAAGGTGCTAAAAGTGGGAGCTTCTTTGCCATTGTCATAAAAAACACCTCTTTTTGTGATTTATCAGGATGTTATGAATCAAATAGAAATTGATTGGGAGGAACAACTACTATAAAAACGCATAGCATCCTATCTGGTGATTTATGACACTGTTATCCATAGATCAAAATCTAATAGAATGATAATAAACTGCTTTTTGGGATTTCTTATAGGGCGATTTGATCAAAGGCAGCATATTTTCGATCTCTGCCCTTCAAATTCATTGTGCCGAATGGAAAAATCATTACAGACTGCAATAAATCCAGTTTCGACATTTGGGATGGTTTTCATCCGATCAAACAGGTCTGGTTTTCTTTATCAAGGGCCAGCGGGCATTTTGTATCTTGTTTTGTGAGCAGACAGAAGGTACAATAATAACATCAAACAAAAGATCTTCCCGATGAAATCCAAGAAGGTTTTGATAATTGCAGACGGTGCGGCGTTTGGTCCGCAGATGAATGATATTTACGCATATGACCCCGATACAGAGGAAGAAGCGGGCCAATGCGTGGATGAAGTGATTCAGATTGCAGAGGAAAGCGGCGCCGAAATTCAGTTCTACTAAAAGATAATCATAAGCGACTATGAGGCGGAGCTTTTGCGCAGATAAAATGCTGCGGGAAGCTCCGTTTTTTGTATAAATAAAAACTTTTTACTCTTCGGCTTCGCTCTATAAAACTTATGTAAGAATGAAATTTTCTAAAATGTGGAATAAAAATTGAAAATGAGGTATTCTAATAACAGAAAGGAGTTGAAAGAATGCTTTGCCAATTTTCTTTTCAGAATTTTAAGTCTTATAAGGATGAAACGACATTTGATTTCCGTGCAATGGCAATTCCGGAGTTTCAGGATGCCTTGATTCGGCAGGAGAAAGCGGAAGATTTGCTTCCGGTCAGCGCGGTCTATGGCCCTAATGGTGGCGGTAAGACAAATCTGCTTCAGGCATTCTTTTGCCTGATTAACCTTGTCGTAAAGCCGATTCATGCGCTGGAGAAGAATCGACAGCCTATGATCTTCCAGCAGGGCAGCAGTGTGACTCCTTTTATGCTGGATGAAAACTCTGTAAATGAGCCTACGTATTTTTCAGGTGTTTTTCCGTGTAGGCGAGAAGGAGTACCAGTATTATATTTCTCTCAAGGAAGAAATTGTTTTTGAGTCTCTGCTGTGGCGCACTCTTGGCGGCAAGAAGACGGGCCTGATTTTTGAGCGAGACGGTCAGAAGATTGAATTGGGCGCGAGCATCAGTAAGGCGAGCATCAATCTGGATGTCAATCCGAAGATGCCGTACCTTTCTTTTTTGGCAATCAATTATAATATTCCTGTGATTGCAGAAGTGCAAAATTGGTTTGAATCCTGTATTACGCAGAGCTACGCGAACCCCAGAGCAAAAAACATTGTGCTGGTGTCCAAGAATGAAGCAACCAAGGAAAGCCTGATTTATGCGCTGAATGATGTAGGCATTGATTTGTCCGGTTATCGCTATGATGAGGATAGCAAGCACCTGTTTACGCAGAGAACGATCAATGGAAAGGTCTATGAGCTTCCCTTTGAAGCGGAATCGGATGGAACCAAGAAGATGATTGCAGCCTTGCCGGTTCTGATGGTAGCATTGCAGGAAGGCCGCACAGTCGTTGTGGACGAATTGGATGCCAAGCTGCATCCGAAGCTGCTCCGGTATGTGATTCAGATGTTCAAGAACCCGGAACTGAACAAGAAGGGCGCACAACTGCTATTCAGTCTCACGACCTGACTACGATGAAGAATACAGTTTTCCGTCGTGATGAAATTTGGTTTGCCGCAATGAATGACAATCATGAGAGCGAGATTTATTCGCTTTATGAATTCCGACAGGAGGACAATACTCGCGTCAAGAGCACAGCGGCCTTTGACAAGCAGTATCTGGAAGGCCGATATGGTGCAGATCAATGTGTGTCTGTGTTTGAAGGTTCTGGCAAATGGTAAAGCGGAAAGTTTACATGGGTGTGATTGGCTAGACCTGTGCAGGGTGGGAATAAAGGAGGCCAACACGATATGTGTGAAGTGCTGGATAGAATAGAAAACTGTGGTATCGACAAAGGGAAAGCTGAGGGCAGAATTAAAGGAAGAACACAAGTGATGGCGCTTATGAAGAAGCTTTTTGAGCAGAATCGTATTGATGATGCGAAAAAAGGCTTCCGAGGACGCGGCCTATTATGACCGTCTGTTAAAAGAGCTAGGAATCAACTAAAAAACGAAAATATAAGGAACAACCGACAACGAGAGATGCAGTCAAAGTTGAAGAATCAACGATGGCTGCGCGGACTTTTTATTGGATGTTCTACATCTACTAAAAAATCCTTTTATTTCGGACAGAAATCAGCTATAATAAGAGATGAAGTGGAAGAGAATTCTAAAATCACACGCTGAGAGGAACTTTACCTATGAAAATCAAGAGTATTGCCTTAGAGAATTTTATGATTTTCGATTCTGTTGATGTGGAGTGGTCTTCGGGCATCAATGTGATTTTAGGCGATAATAGCACAGGCAAGACCACGTTGCTGAAAGCTTTGTATGCACTGGTAAAGCCGTACAGTCGAAAGGACTTTCCCAAATGTACACTGCCGCAGCAGGAAGATATGATCGTCAATAAGATGGTTGGCGTTTTCCGCCCGATGAGGGGAAATTGGCGCATGGCAAGTCGCAAGCGTGGCGCATCGAAGACGACACAGATGAAGGTCTGCATGGCTGAGGGCGATGTAATCAATGTGTCGTTCGGAAGCGAAAGGAAAACCATGCCGATGTGTCCATTCAGGCAGAGGAAAAAGATAAGCCGTTTGAACCTGTCTATCTGCCACCCAAGGAAATGATTTCGGCAACAGAATCATTACCAGAGTCGTTATGAGGAGTATCATATTGACTTTGAAGAAATGTACTATGACCTCACCAAATTGCTGGATAAGCCGCTGAAAAAGGGCGCATATACCAGCGAGCAGAACGAAGTCCTCTCAAAATTTGAGGAAAGTATGAAAGGCAAAGTCGTTCAGAAAGACAAGAAGTTCTACCTGAACGTGGAGGGCGAAGGTTCTTTTGAAATGGGCCTGCTTTCCGAGGGCTATAAAAAGCTTGCAACGATTGTTTACCTGATTCAGTCCGGCAGTCTTAGCAAAGGCTCGATTCTGTTCTGGGATGAGCCTGAAACCAATATGAACCCGAAGATGGTGGAGCCTGTTGCACAGGCATTGGGAGCATTGGCTCGTGCAGGAGTTCAGGTTTTTGTTACGACCCATGATTATTTTACTATGCAGAGCTTTAATCTGATGGCAAAATATCCGCAAGGTAAGCCTGTCGATGTGCAGTTCATCTCGCTGTACCGTGACGAGGATGGAAAAATTGCTATGGAGACAGGGAAAGAACTGACCGACCTTGACCATAATTCGATTATGGAAGAGTTTGATGAGCTGTATAATCGGGAACAGGATTTGATTTATGGTACTAACTGAAGGAGAACTGCAATTTACGTTTCCGGGAGAAAAGGCAATCAAATTTGATGATACCGAATTTTATCGGAAACGGTTCAATAAGCTGTCAGGCGCAAAAGGCGTGGACTTCATCTGTGATACGGACGATTTTTTGATGTTGCTTGAGGTAAAGGATTGCCTTGGCAATGAAGCAGAAAACGGTTGGAGAATAGCAATAGATAATACAAAGGTAGCAACTTCGCCAACGTCAGTCGATACAGAAGGCAGAGAAAGTTTTGATAATGAAGTAGCGCATAAGGTGGCTATGACAATCTCCTGTCTGCTTGGTGCACAGACCTTCGGTGAAAATCGTCCATTCCAGCAGGAAGAACTGATTCCGTATGCAAAGGCATTGGAAAATGAGAAGTTGCACAGCGCAACAAGACCGTTTTTGTTATTCTGCTGCTGGAGGGTGACTTCCAATCTGGTACTCGAACCAAGAAAATGAACATGGATAGAATCCAACTCAGCATTGAAAAGAAATTGAAATGGCTGAATTGCAAGGTTTCGGTCGTGGATGCCGGTACATACAGGAGCGACCTATTTGAAGTAGAGCGTATAACCTGAAAAGAAACTTTATTATAATTAGGTGTGGTGTTCGTTGAATAAGAAGAACAGAATGAACACATTTCCATCGAAAATAAAACCTGAACGGTGCAAAGGCACTTGGCCTCCTATTACAGAGGCTAAGTGCCTTTTGCGTCTTGTTTTGTGAGCGGAAAGAAGGTACAATAATAGCAAGTGACTCACATCTGCGAGGTGATACGATGCTGAACATCTACTTTGGAGATATGCCGGAGGTGTCTACAACACAGCGGTTTATTTTAACTACACTTATGAGGATGAATGGCTGACTTCTGATTTTGCAAAAGAAGTTATCAAAAAAATTGACAAATCCAATGTTCTGGGGCCTCATGCAATCGAAAGCCCGGTTTTAGGTGTAATTCCGCCGGAGAACCTGTCTGGCGGCACGAAAACGCTTCTGTTGATGGCAAATGACCCGGAAAAGGTATTCAATGCCTCGACTTGCGGTGACAACTGCGCACCCTTTATTCTCAAATTAGCTAAGAAAAAAGACCTGACGATCAATCTACGTCACCTGATGGATTTTGGAAAGAAAAAATTCCCTGTGGATGTAAAAGTTTTGAATACAGGTGATGTGGTGCACAACATTGGAAGAATTGATGCCGATTGCATTCGAGTTCGTATGAGGCTATAAAATGAAGGGTAAACATAAAATCGAAGTTCGGAGCAAACGAATAGTTTTTACCATAGAATTGGAACGCAACATCACGATTCTGCGCGGTGACAGTGCAACAGGCAAGACGACGCTGGTTGAGATGCTGAGTGCCTATGAGAACTATGGCAGAAAGAGCGGCATTACGATCGTCTGTGACAAAACGTGCAGAGTCCTGTCCGGTGCGCTCTGGGAGGCTCAACTGAAAGACATTCAGGATGCTATCGTGTTCGTGGACGAAGGCAGCACTTTTGTTTCAAGCCTTGACTTTGCCCGTGCGATTCAGAAAACGGACAACTACTATGTGCTTGTGACGAGAGAAGATTTGAGTACCCTGCCGTACAGCGTAAATGCAATTCTGGAGCTGAAAAAGACGACCAGCCGATTTAAGCGGACCTATAATAAAGCATACCCCATTTACGATTCTCTGTCCGCCAGCGATGTGGAGCTGGGAAGCGTTGAGAAGCTGCTGACAGAAGATGCCAACTCCGGGTATCAGCTGTTTACAAAAATCGGTGAGAAATACGGCATTGCCTGTATCCCTGCGGCAGGCAAAGATAACGTCAAACAAAAGATTCTTCCGCTGAAATCAGAGAAAGTTCTGGTGATTGCGGATGGTGCGGCGTTTGGCCCACAGATGAACGATATTTACCGTCTGATGCAGGAAAAGAGCGCAAAATTTAGTTTGTACCTGCCGGAATCGCTGGAGTGGTTGCTCCTGAAAGCAGATTTGATTGGACAGCCGGAGATTCTTGAGATTTTGGAACACCCGGCAGATTTCATCGAAAGCAGCGAATTTTTTAGCTGGGAGCGATTCTTTACAAACTTGCTGGAACGGCGGACGAAGAATATCCCCTATATGCGGTATGACAAGGCGAAGCTGCCGGAATTCTACTTGCAGGAAGAAAATTTGGAAAAAGTCATTGCAGAGATGGGATAAGAAAAGCTGAAAAAATGCAAATGACGTAGTATCGTTAATCCGAACGCTCTGTAATTTTGGCACCCGCCCAGGCTGCGATCAAGAACCCCCGCAAGTAATTGCGTGAGCGCTTGAAAAAGCACAAATAAAACAAACGAACCGCCCCGGTTTCCGTAACAGGAAGCCGGGGCGGTTTTTGTGTTGCAACGTACAGGAAAAGCAGAAAATATCTTTTACAGAAAGGACAAGCAAACTGTCCAACAGGATCGTTATAATAGACAGACAAAAGGGCATAAACGCCATCAAAGGAGAGTGCACAATGAAAAAAATATGGATGTTTCTGCTGGGCGCGGCATTTGCCGCCGAACTGTTTCTGCTTGTCTGCATGGCAAGCAGAAGTGCATCACCGCGTCAGGTAATGTACACTTTTAAGGATGATGTATGGGATGTGATCTACCGGCTGAACCGCAGATGGAATTTGTGAGAAAAGCACTTGGCTTTTTGGAGGATGGACAGACAAGCTGTCCATCTTTTTTTGTATACTGGGGTTGTGCAAAAGAGACAAAAATTTTATAGCTGTTTCACAAAACAACAAAATTTCACACAAAGAATTGCGACTGTTGTTGCACTGTGTTACAATGAGCGAGAAGGAGAATGAACCGTGCGTAATAGTAGATTAGACCGTATACTCTATATCCAGCAGGTGCTGGTACAGGGCGGGGTGCTGAATAAACAGCAGACGGCTGACCGCTTCGGTGTCAGCGAGAAAACCATCCAGCGCGATCTTGATACCCTGCGCAGCTATTTTGCAGACAGCGAGCCGCGCCGGGAGATCTTATACAACTCCGCAAAGGGCGGCTATCTGCTGGATGACACTCGCTTTCCCGCTCCTCACCAGCAGCGAGATTCTGGCGGTATGCAAGATTTTGCTGGAAAGCCGCTCCATGGTCAAGGAGGAAATGTTTCCCATTCTGGATAAGTTGGTGCAGG
>ENA-OQMZ01000515-OQMZ01000515.1-human-gut-metagenome-genome-assembly--contig:-NODE-515-length-16440-cov-1.164899_pt1 | contig 16440 bp, 11 predicted proteins | sample MGYA00242621_ERZ504862 | MGnify/ENA primary metagenome ERZ504862 (study PRJEB26092, sample SAMD00036393) | human gut metagenome | host: Homo sapiens | study: EMG produced TPA metagenomics assembly of... | reverse complement strand
CTGTTCACTGGTAATATCCCGCGAGGTGTTTTTTGTGAGCTGAAGGACCACCAGAAAACCCGAGACATACTGCGCGAATTTATGCGATTAGCATAAATTCTGTGCATCGCGAAGCTGTTACTGAGAACGGAGTGAACAGTAACATTTTAGCAGATGACTTTTAATAATTCCGGAAAATATGTTCTTCTATTTAAAAGAACTGTGATATAATACATCTGGAACATACCTCAGACATACTCTGCAATATATGAGGATTCTATCATGAAAAAAAAATCTTAACACTGTTTTTACCACAAGACAATATATGTTGTCAGAAGATTTCGAAATTTACTACTATAATGATAAAAATTATTCCGGCGTGAATTCACACAGCCATAATTACTATGAGTTTTATATTTTTCTTGAAGGATATATCCAGCTAACTGTAGATGAACATTTCTATACACCGATTCCCGGAGATATGATCATTATCCCGCCGAATACTCAACATTCCTGTATATGTACAGACTCATCTTTACCCTATCGCCGTTTTGTATTCTGGATTTCTGAAGATTATTATCATGAACTGAATGCTCTGTCACAAAATTATATCTATCTCATGCAACAGGCCATATTAAAAAAGCTTATTATTTTCATTTTGAAACAATTGAATTAAATGCCATCCAGTACAAAATTTTCTGTCTTATTGAAGAAATTTTATCAGATCGTTTTGGCAAAGAAACCATGATAAACTCCAGGTTAATGATCTGATTCTTCACCTGAACCGAATTGTTTACGAACGGAATCACAATGTCAGAACCGATGAGAAAAAGTCCCTGATGGAGGCCCTGCTTGAACTTATCAATAACCACATTGATCAGAATTTATCTCTGGAATATCTTGCTTCACAACTTTATGTAAGCAAATATTATATTGCACATATTTTCAAAGATCAGCTTGGGATTTCCATTCATCAATATATCATCCGTCAGCGTTTAACAATTTGCAGAGATGCTCTTCTCTGCGGTATGCCTGTTGCCAAATTAAGTGAAATTTATGGTTTCAAAGACTACTCCAGTTTTTACCGGGCATTTAAAAAAGAATACGGGATTTCTCCCCAAGATTACAAAAAAGAGCATCTCAAAATTCCTATGGAATAATTTCTATAATTTTATAATTTCTGTATTTACCAGTGAATCTGAACTTCTTTTGCTTTCTTTCCGGACAGACTTTCACTTCGTTTGTCCGGGCTGGAAGTTCCAATATATAAAACACTGGAAGGTGAATCAAATATTTTTTCTCCATTGTCGTTAATCACACAATACGCATCTGACGGAACTAAAATTTCCAGTGTTTTTTCTTCCCCTGCATCTAATTTTATCTTCATAAATGCACATAAAACAGGATGCAGTGTGCATAGGACGTACCTTCATTCCGGATATATACCTGAACAACCTCTTTTGTGTCTCTGTCTGAATTATTTTTCACCTTCACAAGTAGAACCATATCATGATCTTTGTCCGGTTTCTGAGTTGGCTGTGCATCCAGAACCTGTACATCTCCATAAGTAAGTCCATATCCAAACGGATACAATGGTTCTTCTGTAAGATATCTGTATGTTCTTCCCTTCATTGAATAATCTTCATATGCCGGTAACTGTTCCAAACTCTTATAAAAAGTAACCGGCAGCTTTCCACACGGTGATACTTCACCAAATAAAATTTTTGCAAGTGCTCTGCCACCTCTTGCTCCCGGATACCATGCCTGTATCACAGCATCTGCTTTCTCCTCTGCAAGAGAAAGATTCATCGCACTTCCGGTAAAGTTGCATACAATAACAGGTTTCCCTGTATTTAAAACAGCTTTCATTAATTCCTGCTGTCCTTTCGGGAATTCCAGATCTTCTTTATCACCTGAGGCATCTCTGTTACCGGTATCTCCCTGTTCTCCTTCCAGAGTTTCATCCAGTCCCACGCAAAGAACAATTACATCGCTGTACTCAGCAACTGCCATTGCTTCACTGAGTCTGTCCTTTTCTTTTGCAAGCTGTTCTTCTTTATCCATAAACAGATGACTTCCTTTGGAATACATAACTCTGATATCTTCACCTGCATAATCCTGAATACCTTCCAACGCAGTAATATAATGGGATGCTGTACCATGATAATTTCCTTCCAGAGACTTTCTGTTATCTGCATTCGGCCCGATCACTCCAATCACATGAATCTCCTCTTTTTTCAATGGGAGAATTCCGTTATTTTTGAGCAATACAATACTTTCCTCCGCTGCCCGCTGTGCAAGTTCCAGATGTTCTTTTGATTCTACACAGCTATACGGAATCTGATCATATTCTGTTTCATCAAACATTCCCAGAAGATATCTGGTTGTGAACAGTCTCACTGCTGCCTGTTAATGTACTTTTCTTCACCAGATGTTTTCTCAAAGCTTCTTTCAGGCAAAGATATGTGCATCCACAGTTCAGGTCACAGCCGGTATTTAACGCAAGGCAGAAGATTCTACTCCATTGTTTGTCACATGATGATTCTCATGAAAATCTCTGATTGCCCAGCAGTCTGATACATAATGTCCCTGAAATCCCCATTTTTCTCTGAGGATTTTTTCATAAGTTCTTCGTTTGCACAGCATGGTTCTCCATTTGTTCTGTTATAGGCTCCCATAACAGCTTCCACATCTGCTTCTTTCACACATGCCTCAAATGCCGGAAGATAAGTCTCAAACATATCTTTTGAATTTGCCACTGCATTAAATGAATGTCTCAGAGCCTCCGGTCCTGAATGCACTGCAAAATGTTTTGCACATGCAGCCGTTTTCAAATATTTTCCATCTCCCTGCAGCCCCTTTATAAAAGGAACCGCAAGCCTTGATGTAAGAACAGGATCTTCTCCATAAGTTTCATGTCCTCTTCCCCAACGCGGATCACGAAAAATATTTACATTTGGTGACCATAATGTCAATCCCTTATAAATATCTCTGTCTCCATATTTTACAGATACATTGTATTTTGCTCTTGCTTCCTCTGCAATCACAGATGCCTCCAGATACATCAGTTCCGGATCCCATGCCGCAGCCATGCCAATTGCCTGAGGAAATACAGTCGCAGTACCTGCTCTTGCAACTCCATGAAGTCCCTCATTCCACCAGTTATATTCTGGAATTCCCAGGTGTTCTATTGCCGGAGCATCAAATTTAAGCTGTCCAGCCATCTCATCTGTTGTCATCTGCTCAACCAGTTGTTCTGCTCTTTTTCTTGCCTCTTCTCTGTCTCTCATATTGTTTCTCCAATCTTCTTTGTCAGAAAATTTATTTATTCTATCAGCATACTTTAATAACACCTTTTACAATATCAGCTTTATTTTTCACACAGGAATCCAGTGCATTCTGAATATCATCCAGTTCAAATAATCTGTAACAATTTCTTTTATATTGATTTTTCCGGAATGCTACTGTCCTGAATTGCCATTGGATATATATTTCTGTAACGGAATACGGTCTTAAATGTAAGCTCTTTATCCAGTGCCATACCCATTGGTAATGTCATTTCTCCGGAAGCACTATATCCTACAAATACGATAGTTGCACCTTTATTAGCACCTTTAATAAGCTGTGAAGCAGTAATCTGAGAACCGGCAGTTTCAATGCCCAAATCAAATCCTCTACCTCCTGTTAATTCCATAATGCGCTGTACAGTATCCTCTTCTTTCCCATTGATTACTGCTGTTGCACCCAATTCCATTGCTTTCTGCAGACGCTTTTCCATAACATCCACTACAATAACCTCAGAAACCCCCATTGCTTTTAAAGAAAGAAGCGTAACCAGACCAATACATCCGGCTCCTGTTACCACTGCTGTCTGTCCCAGATGGGCACCGCCTGATTTGCTGCGTGCATTCCAACAGCCAGTGGTTCAATCAGTGCACCTTCCATTGTGCTTACATTATCCGGAAGTTTGAAGCAAAGACCTGCTTCATGCGCCACATACTCCTGAAATACTCCATCTACCGGCGGTGTTGCGAAAAACACTACATCTTTACATAAGTTATATTTTCCCTGTTTGCAGATTCACAGGTTCCACAGGTTTTCCCCGGTTCCATCGCCACACGGTCACCGACTTTCAGATTTTTAACATTCGCTCCAACCTCAACTACAGTACCACCTGCTTCATGTCCCAGAACAAAAGGCGGTTTTACAATAAAATCTCCAATTCGTCCTGATTCATAATAATGAAGGTCTGATCCACAGATTCCGACATATTCTACTTTTACAAGAACTTCATTTTCTTTTGGTACTGGAATTTCTCTTTCCTGAATTTCTACTTCTGAATATCTGTCATAACTGCTGTTTTCATTTTCATATCTTTTTAATTCCTTTCTCAGCTATTTTGTATAGATCCGCATAGCGAAGCGGATACTTTGATCTGCCTGATTCAACTATATCCGTTTTTTATTTATTATCTTACTTCTCCATTCAGTATCCATTTAGATTCCTCCGGACCCAGATAGGAAGTTTTCAGGAAGTTTTCTGTCTGTTATATACAACCAGACGTTCCAGAACGATTCCTGCTTCTCTTGCATAAATCTGAATCTGGTTCATTCCTTTTTTCAGATTTATTTTCAGAGTAGTTTTATGTTCCTGATTTAAAACAGCTTCTTCCCAGGATCTACATCCCGGTTCTCCGCCTTTATATTTTTCTCCTGTAATACAAAGTTCTACCGGTACTTCCTGATTTACGCTTACCCCCATATGAAGTCTGCCACCATAGATCAGCGGATTCGCCGGTGAAGTATGCAGTTCCAGAACATTTTCTTCCTCTTTTTCTGACCATAACTGATATGTCAGAGACGGGGCTTTTTCTTTTTCTGTAAAATATGCGGTCACCGGAAAGACTTTCATACCGCCTTCATACTTGCCAAAATGATCCAGAGTTTTGAAACAAGCCATCTGGTTTTCAAAAACTGCTTCAGCTTTCTCTGAAAAATGCTGTGCATTTATAGCATAAATTCCATTTTCCGGAACAAATGTATGATCAGGGATCTGGCTGGATTCTTTCTTTTCTGTTTTGACGATCACAGGAACAAATTCTGTATCTGTCTGATTTCAAAACTGCATTCTGTCATCTTATTGAAAGGAAGATTTTCTTTTTTTATAATTAATGTAACTTCGTCCTGCAGCTTTGTCTCTCCGGACATTGCAGAAAATCCAATCCATTCGCAGTTTTCTGCAGTATCTGATTCTCTGGAAACTCCATCCATTCCCACTTTTCTGGCACCTTTTACAATATTCCAGTGCACAGTTCCCTGACCGCCATTTGCAATCTGGAGTTTTACCGTACGCACATTTTCCCAAGAAAAATCCTCTATGATCAGAGATTTCGGAAAATACTGATTGGTATAATGCACTGTCTCATCAGCTCTTGAAACAACCAACCTTGGTTTCTGGGGCAGCCTTACTGTATACTTGACTGGATAACGCCAGTCTTCATCATTCCAGTTAGTAAATCCGATATGAGATGCCAGTTCCATCCCTGCCCACTTTCATTCTTAAATCAGCCATTTCCTGTGCAAGTTCTTCATCTCTTTTTATGAATTGTTCTGTCATCTCTCCATAAAAGGTTCGCAAACGGCTTTTCCCTGATTTGCATAAAGATTGATTTTTACCTGAATATAATTGCATCTTCAGAAGATTTACAGATGCTGCAGCAGAAAAATAAATCATGCTGTAATAGGCATTTTCTTTTCCTCTGCTGCGAAGTATCTTGCCTCACTGATTCGTTTTTCTTTTCCAGAATTTCTACACTGTGTCAGAATTCTTTCACATTCCAGTTCATGTGCCGGATGGTAGACGGTATCATTTAATGATTCCGGTCTGCGCAGACATTTAATCTGAGGTAACCTTCCAGTACATCTCTGATTTCTCTTCTTTCATCTGCTGAGGTGTACTCTCCAAAAGTATCTTTTATCCATTTTTCTGTATAAGCTCCTGTACTGTTTGGTGCTTCAGAACCCCATGTATCAAAATCATATGCCAGATTCATGAAATAGTTCAGTGGAAACTCCTGAAATTTCACATCTCCTACATTCACGATCCACAGCTTACGCACGCCATATTCCCAGGTTTCTGTCATCTGTTCCCAGATTCTGTTCAATGGTGTCGATGCCACCCATTCATAGGAGACGGGATCTCCATGATAATCAAGATGATAATACATTCCAAATCCACCCTTATGATCCCGTTCAAACTTCTCGGGCAGGGCACGCATATTCCCAAAATTATCATCACACAACAGCAAAGTTACATCATCCAGATCCTCAAAGCCTCTGAGACCTTCTTCCGTTCCACCTCCAAAGTAATAATCTTCTACTTCTTTATAAACGGCGAACAGTTTCGGGACTGTCTTCTCATCTTTCTCAAGGTATGTATGAATCATTTCTTTCTGTTTCGTAATAATTTCTTTAAGAAGACGTACATTATCAGAAATCAGAGAATCTTTCCCCAGCATTTTACTGTCGTTTTCTCCACGCATCCCTACAGTAGGAAATACATGATGTCCAACACTTCTCTTTATTCCATCTTCCCAGAATTTCAAAATACCTTCTTTGTTTTTTACATAGTCCCATGCATCTCCATAAGGACTGTGAGAGCCTCTTACCTTACTGTATTCTCCCCCTGAACGCATACAGTTCATGATGAGACATTCCAATATAAATACCATATTCATCTGCCAGTTTCATAGACTCCATATCCGGTCCGTCCAGCATAAAGCAGGAACTCCACATGGCAGGCCAGAGGTAATTTCCCTTCATTCGAAGAAGATATTCTAAAATATGATCATACATTTCCACTGTAAATCCACCAAAATGAGATGTGGTCCAATTTCCGAAGCATGGCCATTCATCATTGATAAAAAATCCTCTGTATTCTACAGATGGTTCTCTGGAAATAAAAGAATCTGCCTCCGACAGTATCACTTTTTCTTTTTCTGTATATGGACAGTCACCCCAGAATAAAAACGGCATAACTCCAAGAAGTTCGGAGATATGAAACAATCCGTAAATAGTTCCCAGTTTATCACTTCCGTAAATAATAACTCCCGCAGAAACACCCTCCACAGGCTCTTTTCTGATCAAAAATCCATAGCATTCTCTTTTTCCTTTTACCTCTTTTAGTTCCGGAAAACGCTGCGCAAGTTCTTCCGCCAGACTCTGGCCTTCTGTTACTGCTATCACTGCCTGTTCTGTTTCCTGTCATCTGCATATTCATTGCACATTTGAGGAGTGTATCCAGTTGTTCCGCAGATATCCTGCATTACTTTTTTAGCAATCCTCTGTATTCCACTTCCACATTCTTCAGGTACAATAAACATAATATTCTGCTTTTTTGAAAATTCTACTGTCGTCATATTTCCTCCTGCCTGATTTCTTTGTGTCATGTCAGAATTTCATATCTTCACTTTTTTCTTTTTGTGTACCAAAAAACCCGGCAGCAAGTGCTGCCAGATTCTTTGTATCTTTTCGAAAATAATCTCTGTGAATATTATTTTTCAAGCAAATCCTTTGTATCTTTATAGATTTCATTTGCCTCATCTACATACTTCTGGCTGCCTTTATTTTCACAGTCTTTCACATATGCATCCCAGTCTGCATCCAGATCACGTTTTCCTGTGATAAATTCCAGAGCAGCGGTATTTACATAATCCATAAGAGGAGTCTTGATCAGGTTCAGATCTTCTTTCTGAAGTTCATCTGCAAGAATCGGCGGCTTCAGTTTTAAATCTGTTTTGTTGTTATTAATTCTTTCATTCCATTCTTTCTCACCATCTGAGAATTTGGAATAACGAAGCTTATCAGAACCACCATATGCAAATACTCCATTACCAAATCCATAATCTACATTTAATTGTTTTTCAGCGCCAGGATTCAGACCGTTATAGTAAATGTCAGAATTTAATACAATGTTTCCATCATCATCTACTGTATAGGTTTCACCTTCTACACCCCACTGACATAAAGTCTGTCCTTCATCGGAATACCATAACCAGTCAATAAATCTCAACATCTTAATAAAATCTTTTTCACCAAGATCATCCAGAGCATTCTGTGAAATCATGATTCCGTTTTCAAGTCGTCCATCACGGCTGGATACTTTTACCTGACCGGAAGGACCGCCAGGAGTAGTCAGGAAATACAGTTCCGCATTATCATCCTGCATTTTTCCATTTAATGTATCAGAAAAATCTGATAGTTCATATTCAGTACATAAGAATCTCCACGATAAAATTTTGCCTGTGCCTGTGAAGTATCCTGTGTAAAGGTTTCCGGATCGATTAATCCGTCTTCATACATTTTGTGGAACATTGTCAGATATTCTTTATATTCATCTGTGGTATCTGCAAAGTAAAATTCATCTTTGTCAGAATCAAACTGTGTACCATCCTTTAATCCCCAGTCACCACCGTCAGTAGAATACCCTCCGGTAACACCATAGGAAACTGCTGCAATATTCATTGTGCTTCCAAATCCAAATCCGTCAGACCATACATAATCCGCACCTGTATAATCTTTTACTTTTTTCAGTGCTTCATAAAAATCATCCCATGTCCATGTAGCTTCATCGCTCAGATCTACACCGGCTGCCTCAAACACATCTTTACGAATTGCCAAAGAATAGCCACCTGCTGTAGATTCCCACATTCCTGGCAGACGATAATATTTTCCGTCAGAAGTAAGGATCATATCCAGATCATCTTCCATGCCCCAGTCTTTAATACATTTCTGATAATTAGGCATATACTGTACCCAGTCACTGATTGCCACAACCTGTCCGCTGTCTTCATATGCGGAAGAATCATAAACTTTCGGAATAATATATGGAGCACTTCCACTGTTTACAGATGCAGAAACTTTGTCATTGTAATCTGTTCTTGCAACTGTAGTAAGATCAAATGTTACATTCGTTTTTTCTTCAATTGCTTTCCAGAGCAGCCAGTCTTCTTTATATGGGTAATTTTCATGATCGGAATACATCATAGAATAGGTAATCGGCTCATCGGAATGGAAAGTTTCTCCTTCACCATATGTATAATCCAGATCTTTGTCCGCATCTTCTGCGGAAAGTTTTGCACTGTCATCATCTCTCTTTTGGGAAGAGCCTCCACATCCTGCCAGTGCTGTACCTGCCATCAGTACAGAAAGAGTAACTGCAAGTAATCTTTTTTTCATAGTGACCTCCTTGATCATTTTCTTATTTTTAGTTTTCTGTATTTTAGGTATTATTTTCAACCTTTTACTGCTCCAATCGTCATTCCCTGTACAAAATACTTCTGTACAAAAGGATATACGCACATGATCGGAATAGATGTCAGTACCATAGTTGCTGATTTCAGTGTTGCCTGAACACTGCTTGCATCTGCCGAGCTTCCAATCTCTGTATTATTGGCGCCCTCCACCAGCTGCCTTACATACAATGCGATCGGCCATTTATCTTTTGAATCTAAGTACAACATTGGGGTAAACCATTCATTCCACATACCAACCATATAGAACAGACACATGGTTGCGATGATTGGCTTGGATAACGGAAGAATAATCTTAACAAAAATCCTGTAAGTATCCATACCATCAATGGATGCCGCTTCTTCCAGTTCTTCCGGAAGCCCTGCAAAGAATGACTTCATTACAAGAAGGTTAAAAGTACTGATCGCATTTGGAAGAAGAATAGACCATACACATGTCCTGAAGCCCGAGCCACTGTGTAACTACAATATAATTAGGAATTGTACACCTGCAAAATACATGGTGAAAACAACCATTGGAGTAATAACTTTGTTTAATCTCAGTCTTGGTTTTGAAAGTGGATAGGCAAGCAATGCTGTAAATGATACAGAAATAAAACGTACTTACCACTTGTGTATGCAATCGTGTTAAAATATAATTTAAAAACTGATTATCTCTCAGAATGTATTTGTAAGTATTGAGATTGAAGTCTATCGGCAAAAGGTAACTTTTCCGGCACTGACTGCTGCATCACTGCTGAAATGACTGTGCTACAAGATAAATGAAAGGATACAGTGTTACAAAAATCACCAGTATCATAATCACCGTATTAATGCACTGAAAAGCCCGATATCCTTTTGATGCTTTCATATTGTTCATTTTACTGTTCCTCCATACTACCACAATGAGGTTTCTGTAAGCTTCTTAGACAGGAAATTTGCTATTGATACAAGAATCAGTCCAATAAGTCCTTCAAACAGTCCTACAGCAGCCGCATAACTGAAGTTTCCGCCCGTAATACCCATTCTGTAAACCAATGTTCCGATAATGTCTGCTTTTTCCTGATTCAGTGGATTGTACAAGAGTAAGATTTTCTGCATATTGCTTGATGTAACAATACCTCCAATATCCATAATAAGCAATGTCATGATCGTAGGAAGAATTCCAGGTATCGTTACATGAATAATCTGTTGAAATCTGTTTGCACCATCCATGGAAGCAGCCTCATAAAGTTCTGTATTAATTCCGGTCATTGCTGTTAGATAAAGAATTGTTCCCCAGCCTAATGCCTGCCACACACCGGATGCTATGTAAACAAAATCAAACCAACCCGGTTCAGACATAAATGCAATTTTTCCAATTCCCACAGCGGACAGAAGTTTGTTGATCGGCCTCCGGCTGTAAGCAGTTCTTTCACCATACCACAGACAACAACCAGTGAAATAAACTGTGGACAGATAGGATAATGTCTGAACTGTTTTCTTCCACCATTCTTGTGAATTTCATTTAATAAAATTGCAAAAATCAAAGTAACCGGAAAACGTATCAGCAGATATCCGATGCTCAGACGTAATGTATTCCAGAACGCCTGCCAGAACTGAGCATCTCCGAGGAACTGTTTAAAGTAACGAAATCCAACCCAATACTCACCAAAGATGTTTGGGCCTCCTTTGTACCTTCTGAATGCAATCAGGTTCCAAGTACGGGAACATACTTAAAAATAATGTAATACAGGATTGGAATGATCATCAGAGAATATAGGCGCCACTTCTTTTTTTATTGTGGTGGAGTAAAGAATGTTCTTTGTCTTTTCGGAATCGCCACCGTTTTGTTTTTTGCTTCTTCTCATTTTTGTGCTACCTCCTTTTTTCTTTTTTCGTATTTTCTTTTCCCTTTATTGTTACTTATTATATCTGTCTTTATCATTTATGTCCTTTACTTTCTTGCCGCTTTTTTTAGCAAAATATGCAAAATTCTGCATATTTTGCGTTCTGTTTTCCACATATTGCTCTATACATATGCCATTTTCCATTTATTGCCGGAATTTTACACATTTCCCGTTTTCTCCTGAATGATTATAAGACAAAAAAATGTTCATTACATAAAAAACAAAGAAGCAAAACTTTCCACTGTTCCACTTCTCTGTCATATTTTTTCCTGTATTTTCTTTTCAAAGTTATTTTATCATGCAAAAAAACTGTCTTCTTCACTGCCTGGTCTGATTAAATTGAATATCATAAAAATCAAAATTACTTCCCGGCAGAAACACCATACTTACTTTCCTGTATCCGCTTACCGGTTCTATTGTGAAGTTCTGTTCTTCTTTGCCCCCGGAAAATTCAATCATTCTCTGTTCTTCCTGACTTTCTCCTGCAAATTTCAGAATGATCGTGTTCTTTTCCAGTGGTGTATTTCCACTTACTCTCAGACAGTTCGTACCTGTCTTTCCGAAGTCCATATTTTCAAATACAATTGTAACATTATTTCCGATTCCCAGAATATGATCTCCATCTTTCGTAAAACTGTCACCATATATTTTATCACATTCACCAGCAGACAGTTTCTGCCATGCTCTGTTATACTTTTTAAACCAGAATCCTTTAATATGAATCTTTTCATGAAGTACAAAACAGATTCCCGTCACACCTTTGAGACGTTTCTTAAGATGAAATGTTTCTTCCTGGTAAACATTCCACATCTTGGGTTTCTGGTAAATAAAGCTGCCGATCAATATCCCGTCTTCCTCCGGCATTCCTTCATAAATCTGTATTTCATACGGATCATCTGTCAGCGCAAAAATCGGCACTGTAATCTCATCAGAACCATATGAGCCAAAATCTATATTCTTAAATCCCACCTGGCTTTCCCCATCTCTGGCAGTAGCAACTCCATGTTCATTTCCATTTCCAATCTCACCTTTACTGTAATCATATAATCCCGCACTCACAAATTCATAAGGATCTGTAAATGCCTTACCAAATTCACTGACCGTAAATTCCAGGGTGGAAATAATACGAACATGATCTGTACCGCTTTTTGACATGCACCTTACACGAAAACTGCCATCACTGACTGCCGTAACCCTCGCCTGTAATCCGTCTGACTCTATAGTTGCTATCTTCAGGGGAATTCCGGCATCATCAACAATATTCCAGAATACTTCCTGATCTGATGCCTGTGACGGGCAGAGTTTTGCTGTAACAACTGTTGTTGGATTTTCTTTATGAAGATGCAGACCATTACTGCTTATCAGGCGGATATTTCTCACCTGAATGTTATCATTCTCCGCACCGATATCCGGATAATTTTTTTCCGGAAGATATGCGCTTTCACTGATACCCTGTCTGATTTCTGCTTTCTTTACCGGAACTGTCAGGATTTTCTCAGGAATACCCTGTGATCTGAGTCGTATAACCATAGTTCCACTGGAAGTTCCGGCCTTACACACAAGTAACAGCTTTCCGGAAAAAGTCTTCTGTTTCCGATTTATATTCATCTGTATCCGTACTGTCTCCATTATCAGTTCCCACCAGGCACCGGCACCACTGACTTCAATCTGAATCCGGTTATTGGCATTTACCACCGGAAAGCCCTGCGCATCTTTCATTGAAACTTCTACAAACAAAAGATCTTCTCCATCAGCTTTCAATTCCTCTTCAGATGTCGTCAGACAAAACTCCGCTGCTTCACCAAAAGAATGCTGCATATCTTTAGCAAGAACAGTTCCGTTTTCATCGCAGGCAACTGCGCACAGTTCCCCTTCTTCATACGGAATCTGCCACAGGCCAGCCAGAATCGTTCCTTTTTCCTGATTCAGGGTACAGGTTCCCTGACTTTTCCATTCAAAAACAGCTCTATCACCGGTGCATTGGAACACACTCTTACATCTATCATCTGCTGTTCATTGAAATCCCAGTAAGGAAAAATATGAACCATGGGATCTTTTCTGTAGTCTGTCCATCCGGACTTGTAAATATAAAAGGAATCCTTTGGAAATCCCGCTGTATCAATTGGCCAAAATATGAGCTTCTGGTATGGTACGGTGTAGGTTCTCCAATAAAATCAAATCCTGACCATACAAACTGTCCGCAGGAATATGGATGTTCAATCTCAGCCTTGATGCAGGCTTCTGCTGACGCAGCTCCCCAGCTGGTAGTTGAATTTCCAAGTGAAGAACACTGCTCATCCTCATCAGTCAGAACAGACTGCTGATATGGAAAATGATAAATTCCTCTGCTTTGGACAACAGAGCCAGTCTCGCTTCCATAAATAACCCAGTCCGGATGTTCTTTATGATGAGCATCATAATATTTTTCTCCATAGTTATAGCCTACATTCTTAACAATATCCGCACATTTTCTTGCATTTTCCCATGGAAGATAATTAGATGCCAGAGTAATCTGCGCATTTTCTTTTCTGTCATATTTTCTCACTTCATCCATGAGCACTCTGCACCAGTACTGGCCATTTCATCTACATGTGATATCATAAATTTCATTCCCAATACTCCACATAAGAAGACATGGATGATTTCTGTCACGCTTTACCCAGTTTGCAATATCACGTTGGTACCATCCTTAAAAAATCTGCCATAATCATACGGCGTTTTTTGAGGAAGTCCACATATCAAAAGCCTCTGTAACGATCAGAATTCCCATCTCATCTGCAAGCTCCATACTTCCGGCGCAGACATATTATGCGCCAGCCGAACCGCATTCACACCCATCTGTTTCAGAATACGGAATTTTCTCTCCATAGCTTTTTTGTGAAATGCAGCACCAAGACACCCCAGATCATGATGTTCGCATACTCCATTGAGCTTCAATTTTCTTCCATTCAATAAAAGACCTTTATCCGGCAGCAACTCTATTGTGCGAAATCCTACTGTCTGGCATTCTTTCTGAAGAATTTCCTGATTTCGGTAAAGTACAGTTTGCAGTTCATAGCACTGTGGATTCTCAGTATCCCAGATTATCGGCTCTTCCAGTTCTGTCAGGAATAAAACTGTCTGCTTTGTCTGATCTGTTCCCGTAACATATTGTTTACCCAGAAAAATTTCAGAAGTCTCATTTCCTTTTTCCCGCAGCGTATAAGTAATGCTGAGCAAATCTTGTGATTGCTGTTCCTTCACTTCCAGTTCTGTCTCAATCTCTATATTCCATAGCTTTTCATTTCTCCGTTTCGCCGAAAAATAAATTCCATCTGCCATAATACAGGTGTCTGAAACTTCTCTGATCCATATATTCCGGTAAATTCCGGCTCCTGTATACCATCTGCTGTTGGGTGTCTGATAGTTTACTGAAATCCAGATTTCATTTTCTTCGTTTCTCAGATATTCCGTAATTTCTATCTCAAATGTAGTGTATCCATACTTCCATTCACCTGCCTCTGCACCATTTACAAAAATATGGCAGTCCATATAAATACCATCAAACCGGAGAAACACCCTGTTTCTTTTCTGCTTTTTTCCAGAAAAACTTTTTTCTGTACCATCCGGTACTGTCTTCATAAAGATTCTCTGTCTGACCGATCAGCCAGTCATGAGGAATTCCAACCTGAACAAATTCCGAATCCCGCTCCTTCATTTCTTTCAGACCTGTACCAATTTTCTGTTTTCTGAACTCCCAGCCGTCATTAAATATCTCACTGTTTCGCCTCCGTCTGCTATGGTAAATCAATGCAGAATGGTGCTGTCAGAAGTCCCTGACTGTTTTTTAAAAGTCCTGTTACCGGTGCATCTGACCATGCATATCTGATTTTTTTCATTGCATTTACTTTTAATCCATCTTCCCCTGTGGAATAAATTCTGACATTCATTCCTTCAATTTCTGCATTTACTTTATAAAAAATCCCATTTTCACCTGATGCCACAAATTCTCCCGGTGCCTCGTCATCTGTTGTCAGTAATTGCTTTTCTTTCCCGGATTCAAACCTGAGCAGAATTTCATTTTCTTTTTTCTGAATTTCATTCAGCACAGGTCCCTGCCAGATTATCTCTTCTTTATATAACAGATGTCTGGCAGCAAGATATGCTCTGTATGCAACTGCCTCTTTGTTTAATGGATGAAGATCATTCACTTCTCCCAGATCAAGATTTACAGTCATCGCCACCTCTGGCAGTTCCTGAGCCTGTTTCTGAGCCTGACGGATAACAGCCCAGGCACCACCGCCTCTGATATCTATATTGCATACTGGAAGCTGTATCAGAATAAATGGCAGTTTTTCCTGTCTCCAGTTCGTTTTCTCCAGTCGCAGATCATTTTTTTCAGAAGGTCTTCATACAATTCCGGATTTCCTTCATTGGATTCTCCCTGATACCAGAGCACACTTCTGACTGTCATATTCAGGCATGGCGCAACCATTCCCTGATACATTCCTGTTGGTTTTCTTGTGATAAACTGTAATATTGGTGCAGGTTCACTTACCACTCTTATCTGATATTGCCATTTTCCTCTCAGACTGATCTTTTCACCTGATGTAAAGCAGATATCACATGGTTTATTTTCTGTGATCCTTCCTTTTCCATCCCTGCATTTCAGTTTGATAAAAATTTCATTTTTCCTTTTTTTAATATACCTTTGGGGAATTTTATAAATACGAGGTGGGAAACAATACCCTGTTTCTCCCACAAATTTTCCATTCACATAAGTTCTGTCACTGTCCACAAGTGTTCCAAGTTTCAGAGTACCTGCTTTCCCTGCAAGATGTTCAGGCACTTCAAATGTCTTTTTCAGATAAAGAAATCCGCAGAAATCTTTCAGTCCCTGATCCTGAAAATCATCCCGGAAGCAGTATTTCTTTCCATTCTTTGTCTTCTGCTGTTTTGTCCAGATGCCTCAGGTTCTCATGCCATGCTTCTTCTCTTATATCCTGCTCCGTAAAAAAGCCGGCACGATATTCGCTGTCTGCAAATTTCTGTTTTTCCAAAAGAAACTCCGGATAATTTTTCAGTCCCTCTTCACTGATCCATGCCTCTGCCGGAGTGCCTCCTTTACTTATATTGATAATTCCTACAGGTACGTTTTCTTTCTGTGAGATCATTTTCCGAAAAATATACCCAGTCGCTGTCGTTTCTTCCAGATTCTTTCCTGTACATACTGTCCATTTTGCCGATTTATGTTCTTTCAGAGGTTTTTCAAATTCTGCGCATTCTTCTACTTTATACTGATGA
>ENA-OQMZ01000514-OQMZ01000514.1-human-gut-metagenome-genome-assembly--contig:-NODE-514-length-16450-cov-4.327084_pt1 | contig 16450 bp, 17 predicted proteins | sample MGYA00242621_ERZ504862 | MGnify/ENA primary metagenome ERZ504862 (study PRJEB26092, sample SAMD00036393) | human gut metagenome | host: Homo sapiens | study: EMG produced TPA metagenomics assembly of... | reverse complement strand
CCCACCGGCAAGCTCGCCCGCCTGCGCGGCGCCTTTGTGGGCAAACCGCTCGTCGCCGCCGTCTTGTGCCTGCTGCTCGCCGGCGTCTTTGCGCTGCTGGGCATGGAGGTCTCGTCCAACCACGACTTTACCTGGGTCTACCCCCTGTGCATCCTGCTCGAGTGGGCCATCATCACCACGCTCATGGTCGGCCTGTTCTTCCTGTTCCAGCGCCACGGCGCAGCTCCCGCGGTCCTGGCCTTTGCCTCTTTGTCCTGGGCATTGCCGAGTTCTTCGTCATCACGTTTAAATCCATGCCCATCCAGCCGGGCGACCTTTCGGCCATCTCCACCGCCGCCGCGGCGCCGGCACCGGCTACACCTTCTCGATCTCACTGTTCTGCGTGCTGTCCATGGGCTTTACCGCCATCGCCATGCTGCTATGCGAGTACGCCGGCCTGGTGGCACCGCACCGTCAGAAGGGCGCCGCCAACGCCAAGCGCATGCTGCTCACCAACCTGCTCGTCGCCGTGCTGTGCCTGGGCGGCGTGACCGCGCACGTCACGCTTATCGACTACTACAACACCCTCGGCATCACCGTCTACACCTGGCGCCCGCTCGAGAGCTACTGGCGCGAGGGCTACCTGCCCGCTTTCATTAGCGCAGCGCAGTCCATCAAGCCGCCCAAACCCGCCGACTACTCCGTCGACGATGCCAAGGCCACGCTCAAAAAGTACGCCAAGGCCTACGACAAGTCCGACGCGGCCAAGAGCGACGAGCGCGCCGCCGCAAAGGAGCAGTTCGACAGCGAGAAGCCCACGGTCATCGCCATCATGAACGAGACCTTCTCGGATCTGTCGATCTACCAGAATATGCGCGCCGGCTACGAGGGCCCGCAGTACTTTAAGAACCTGCCCAACTGCCTCAGCCGCGGTAAGCTCTACGTGAGCGCCTACGGCGGCGGCACCGCCAATACCGAGTTTGAGTTTATGACCGGCAACTCCATGGCCAACCTGCTCGGGCGTGTACCCCTACACCATCTACAACATGGAAACGACCGGGAACCTGGCAGAGCAATTCAAATCGCTCGGCTATTCCACCACGGCCATGCACCCCAACCACGCGACCAACTGGAACCGCGAGAACGTCTACAAGGACTTTGGCTTTGACCAGTTCCTGTCTATCAACGATTTCCAGGGCGCCGACACCCTGCGCGGTATGGTGACCGACCAGGCTACCTACGACAAGATTCTTGAGCTGCTCGACCAGAACGCCGATCCGCAGTTTATCTTCGACGTGACCATGCAGAACCACTCGGGCTACGATACGGGTCTACTGCCGGCAGATAAGCAGATGCACCTGAACATCGACACGACCGACCTGGACGCCAAGACTGTCGAGGACGGCACGTTGTCCGATGTCGACGAGTACGTCTCGTGCATTGAGCAGTCCGACCAGGCGCTGCGCTACTTCCTCAACGCCCTGAACAAACTCGATCGCAAGGTGGTCGTGGTGTTCTGGGGCGACCATCAGCCGTTCTTCCCGTCCAAGTTCAACGACAAGTGGTTTACCGACGAGGATGACGCCACCCACCAGGAGCGCTTGTGGCAGACCGACTACATCATTTGGGCCAACTACGACGTTGCCGGCTGCGACCAGACAAGCGAGGTCGACGACCTGTCCACCAACTATCTGTCCACCCAGCTGATGCAGCTGATCGGCGCACCTCTCTCCGACTACCAGAAAGCGCACATGACGCTGCGCGAGTCGCTGCCCGCCATCAACTCCGTCGGCTACGAGGACGCCAGCCTGCGCTGGGCGCTCTCCTCCAACGTCACCGGTGACGACGACGCGTCGCGGCTGCCACCAAGCACGCGAGGATTACGCCAAGATGCAGTACTACGAGATGTTCCGCGACGGCAAGAACGTGTATACCGAGCACTTCCAGACCGAGGCCAACGAGACCGACCCCAACCTGGCACCGGGTACAACCAAGATCAAATAGCGACACGTCTTAACTGGTTCGTCTGCCCGGCGGCGCGAAACGTAAGGTTCCCTGCTCGGACAGTCCTGCTCGCACGGAGAGCACATTAAGTGCTCTCCGGCTCGTGCGGAACTCGCGATGAACCTTACATTCCGCGTCGCCGGGCAGACGCCTCGGTGTTGAAGCGCGGCTTGTCATGAAAGCATCCGCAACATATATAAGTTGAAGGCCACATTAAGTGGCCTTCTTTGTATTCGGAAAGTGTATCCCGGAATCTGCCTTCGGAATGGGACGCAGTTTCCACTTGAGGGCCTGTCGGGAAAGCGCATCCCACTTCAAGAGTAAATTCCGGGTCGCACTTTCCGCTAAGGCTCTCAAGCGGAAAGTGCATCCCATTCCAAGCCTTAATTCCGGGACGTAGTTTCCGGACAAGACATCAACCGGAAAGTGGGGACCACTCTGAGCGCCGATTCTGGGACACACTTTTCGAAACCCCGCCCATCCGGAAAGCCCGTCCCACTCCGTATACATCCAGGCATGAAATCATCAGCTTATTAGGCCTTCTATCAATAAAGAGACACCCTCCCGAGCGGCGGGCTCGAAGTTCATCGCGAGTTCCGCACGCAAAGAAGGCCACTTAATGTGGCCTTCTTCTTGTGCAGGACTGTAGAGCAGGGAACTTCGTGCCCGCCGCCCGGGAGGGCGTTGCGTTTAGAAGATGGACCTAGCGCTTGTTCCTCCGGGACAAAAGAAGCGCGGCTATAAATGCGATGATTGCAAGCGTCAGCAACACCAAAAGCAACGTGAGTGTGCTGTCGCCCGTTGCCACGAGACCGAGCAAGCCGGGCTTCTTGCTGCCAGCAGACTGCACGGGGATCTTCTCGCCGTCGTCCTCGGCGGTAATCTCCCAGCGAATGGTCTTGTTTGCGTCGGCAAGCTCGTTGCTACCGACGTCGGGACACTTAGTTGCAAATTGAGCACCGTGCTGCCATCGCTCGCAAACGTTGCGACCTGCGTGGATAGCAAACACGCTGCCCGGCGTTCCCGTCTGGAGCCAACCGGCAGACGCATCGCCCGCCGACGCTGTCAAGGTAATGGGCGACAGCAGGTGTGCCGTCTCGTGATCGACAACGGCCCGCACAAACACGCGTACCTGGGACTTTACGCCCGTGGCACGAACCTCGATCTGCTGCTCGCGCACATCGCCGGGCATCAGATCTTTAAAGGCCAAAAACAGATCGGGCTCCCCCGAAGAGCCCGTCGCTCCCGAGACCGTCAACTGTCGCGCATTTCCGTCATAGGCAATCGCGGGAGCGTCGGCAAACGCACGAGCAGGCGCGGCGAGCGCGACAATGCAGAAAATGGCCGCGACCACGCAGCGCAAGGAAGTCGCAACGTCTTTGCGAATTGGGAAAGCCATACTTACGCACCCCCATGCGGCGGCACCAGCACGCCGTCCTCGACTGCACAGCCCCATGCCTCTGCAACTGCATCGTCGGGCGTGGATTGAATTGCCTGGGTCGAAATGTCAACGACCAGGTTCTTCCCACCTGCTTTATGCTCAGTCACGCTCTTGATGAGCACATCGGTTTTGTCCATCGGTGAAACGGGAGACGTCCAGTAGTAGAATCCGTCGGACGCGACAACCCAAGAGGCGGCTCTGTTGGAAGCAGATGCCGTGGACACACTGCCCCAGTCAATGACGTAGTCGGTGCCGGCAACCGGCTCATCCCACAGGCGCGCGCCATCCTGGTCCTGCCAGTAGATATCCACCGCAACACGCAGGTATGCCGGGGCCGAGCCCTTGTTTGTAATCGTGACGTCGCTCTTCACGTTGTCATTGAGGTTCTCGTCCACCGAAGGTGCCACCGAACCAAAGCCAAACTCGTTGACCAGCACCCCCGTAACCGAAAGCCACGCAAAGGTACCGGCGGCGCCAGCAACAGGAGAACACCAACAAGGAGGGCAACGATCTGCTTGCGCTTAGTCATCCTAGTCCTCCCTCCTCAGCGTGCCGTTTTCCCAAACATTCTTGGCACGCGAGCTGCCATCGACCCATTTGTCATTCGCGCGCGTGTTGACGCACGTCACCACCGCATCGCCCGCGCTCGAAGCAGACGAAATCGTCAGCTCGGCAGATTTACCGGGCGCCTTGCCCGGCGTGCTCAGCTCGCCCTCGTAGCGCCATGCCCAATTCGTGTCTTCCTCGACGGTATAGATGCCCGTCGGCGCGGCAAATTGCACGCTGCCGACATACCAGGTCTCGCCGTCTTCGTCGCGCCTCTCGCTAACTTTCACCTCGACCATGCGCGTCTCGGCAGGAGAATCCTCCGACGCCTTGCGTGCCACCTTAAAGCGGAACGTTTGTCCCATGGCGCTGGCATCGGTGGTCTTTTTGACGATCGTCAGCGCATGGGTCTTGGCGAAGTCGAACACGGCATTGCCGTCGCCTTGCTTGCCTTCGCCCGTCTTCTTGGACTCCAGGCGGTTGGCCAAGTCGAACGAACCGTTACCCGAGCCCAAGCTGTAGAGCGAGACATACTGGTCGTTAACGGGTTCCTCCGTCATGGACGCATCAGGACCGTAGCTCGCCCGCTTAACGGTAACAGTCAGCTGCGTCCCCATAAACGGCTCAGCAAAGCAGACCTTAAAGGGTGCTTTGTCGGCGCTATTGTCGACTGTGTTGGCGGCGTTGGGATCGAGCAGCCATTTAAGCTGCGCGGTGGTCATGGTTACGTGGTTCTCGGGGTCTGATGTATCCTTGGCGACCACGCGATACGTCACGGGATACAGGTCCATGTCGCCCTTAACCGACTCGTCCTTAAACTCATCCCAAGACTTCGCAGCGCCACCGTCAGGCACATATCGCCACTCCAGGAAGAGTTCGCGCACGTCACCGCTGGCCGCCCGTTCATCGAGCAGCGCGACGATCTTGGAGTGGGCGTCCGGGTCGTATGCCACGGACTTTTTCTCCATCTCGGGATTGCCGTCGTTGTCATAGACCGGGTTGCCGCTCTCATCCACCTTGGGAACATCGACGTTATGGACAAAGCCGGCGCCGTCGCGCGCTCGCCGTCCGAGTCGACCGTCGCCGTAAAGACGACCGACCCGTCGACACCGTGATAGCGAACCTTATACGGCGCGATCTTGTACACCGCGGTGTAGGTCACGCTCTCAAAGGGCTCGCTGCCCTCGAGGGGATACTTCTCGTCATCGGTCAACAGGGTGTATTTGCCATCGGAATCATAGTCGCGCGACCAGCCGGCAAAGTCGTACTTGGTGCCGTCAATGCCCACAACCTCCTTGACAGCCTTGACCTCAAGAGAAATCTGGTCGCCGGAATCAGTACGGCCGAGACCGCGGACAAGAGCAGGATTCGCGAGATTTGAGTCGATGTTCGATTGAACGGTAACCAGGCTGGGACGGTAGACCGGGTACAGCTCCATGGGGGCCCTGACCACGGTAGAAGCACTCACCATGCGGATACCCTCCGACCAAGCGACATAGCCCTTGCCAGGTGCCGGCTTGGCTTCCGTCCAGCCCACGAAGGCGTTGAACGCACCTCCTGTATCCCTATCGATAGCGCTGACGTCATAAGTGGGCTTCGGGATGCTGCATCAAGGTTGCCGAGCATATCGCCTTGCTGAGCAACTTTGCCGTCAACATCTTTGGCATTGAGATGGTACACGACCGCCAACGGCGAATAGTACGCCACAAATGTATAGGCCCCGCCGGGTTCCACCTGATGGGAATACGAGTTATCGCCGTTAGGTTCGATCTCTTCAGCTTCGCCATTCGGAAGCTCGATCTCAACCTTCTGCAACTTATACAGCTCACCGCCTGCTTTATAAACCGGAGTCGTGACGTCAGGGGTCACCGTTGCCGTAGCAGGGTCGGTGCCCGCGTTGATAACGGGATCGATGTCGTACCTAGCACATTGACCTTGTCCCGTGCCCTTAAAACCGGCGCGATACAGGTTGGTGGTGTACCTAACATCGTACTTCGCGTACACCGGATAGGCATCCTGCCACTGGGTGACCTTAAAATCTGGTTTCACCAGATACGGTTCGGCCTTATCCGGGTCAGAAGTGGTGAAGGAATCGCCCTCGACATCGTAGATATACTTCCAGACGTCAGAACTTCTGGACCTCGGCGGTCGAAATCCAGCCCAGGAACTTATAGCCCGGCACGGCCATGTCGCATCGGTCGGGGAAGCTTCGAGGGTCAGGGGGCTCTCATACGATCCTTCTCACCATCTTCTGTCTTTTCGGCCACTTTAACCGACTTATTAACATGCGGGTAGTAATACGTGAACGTCGGATCCGCCCCGTTCACCTTGGTCTGCAGCAAGTTACTCTCATAGCGCCGCGTGGCAGTCCTCACGACATTATCGCCCTTGTTGTAGAAATTAACGTCCGTGGTAATCATCGCGCGAACGTAGTACTTCTTATCTGTACGCACCATGCTCTCGATGGGATTTTTCACATATGTCCAATATTCACCATCGCGCTCAAGCGTCCAGAAATTCAGGCGATAGCGATCATTCACCGGTTTGACCGTTACGTTCAGCGAAGCCGAAGTCCAAGTATCGCTTAGCGTTGCAGCGCCTGGAAAATCGGTATCGGCATAGAGATTTTTTAGAGTATCGGCTCCCGTATCGTTTTTAACGTTGTGCGAGTACGCGTTAAGGGGACTCACGACAAGGGTTTCCTTCGTGAAGCGCGTGCCACACGTTTCATAACTATCCTTTATACCGTGGTCAACATGCTCCGGGCCCCAGTGGACGACGTTTTCACGCACGAAGGTACTACCGACGTTTTCCTCAAAGGGCGTTTGATAGCGATTCCAAACGGAACAAAGTAGCTTGCTGTCCGTAAACTCATGGTTGGTATAAGCCCGAACGTAATAATCCACTCGGTACTCAAAGCGGGCGATGTAGGTATGCGGCGCGGTTAAATCGACATCGGCGGGGAGCGTATAGCTGGGGTCGCGGCTTACGCGCACCTCGAGCGGGGCATCCTCGGTTCCCTTGTTTTCATACCAACCCAGGAAACGATAGCCGTCGGGCAGCTGGCCCTCCTCGGATATAGCTTTACCGGATACGTCGAGCACCTGTACGGTATACGCGCTTGTGCCATCTTCTGCAGTCTCAACCTTAACGTCAGTTTTGCCCACACCGTCGCGCCGAGTCTGATCGTCGGTTGCATCCTGCTCATTGCCCTCAAACACCGTCATGATGTTCGACACATAGTCGGTGTACACCGGATAAAAATCGGTAGGACCAAGCACAGTGATCTCGGTGCCGGCAGGATAGAACGCACCGGCATTTTTTAGCTCGGCGAGCTGGGTCGAGGTAATGGCTGCATAGCCACCGTTCATCTGAGCCTCTTCGCTCGGCTTCGTTGTCCAACCGATAAAGGTGGCGCTGGAAGACAGCGTGCCACGATCGGTAGGAGCGGCGGGGTTGAGCTTCGCGCCGTAGCGATACCAATCGCCCGATTTGTCGTGTGCAGTGCCGCTCTGGCAATCGAGCGTTTCGCCCTGGACGTTATAGAACAGCACCTGCGCCTCGTACGAAGCGATAAACAGGTCATTGCCCTTAAAACCGTCGACCCCCTTGGCATTATCGGCGGTATAGGTTGACGTTTTCTCGTGCGCCTCGCTCTTCTGGACCTGCTTGCCGGCAGTCACCGCAGCGTCATCGGTCTTGCCGTTAAACCAGCTGTTGTCATGATCGATGCGGTTCACTTTAACCCCGGGCTCGCGGAACCAGCCCATAAAACGGTAGCCGCCGTTCTCCTTGGTCAGGCCATCAGGCTTTGCGGAGGTATCCTGCTTAAACGTTACCGATGTATCGCCCTGGGCCAAGCCCTGAGCCGTTCCCGCCAGCACGGCGCTCACGGCAAAGGCATACGGATCCGAGGTCGCCTGATCAATACCGAGTTTGGTTGCCGTAATAGTCGCGGTACCCGCACCGGGAAAATCGATCGTCGCCTTAACGCTTTGGCCATGCACGGGGATATTCAGCTTGTAATCCATCGCCCATTCGTTTGCATGGTCGCCGCCCAGATAATCGTTATTGGCAGTCGAGCGCATGGTGCCGGCACAGAAGTCGTAGTCGTGCTCTTCCCATAGCTCACGCGTGGTATAGCGCTCGTCGTCCCACGGGCCATAGCCGTCGCCCTTGGTGGTACCGTCGCCGCCAAAAGAGGGGATCTTCTTCTTAGCCGCGGTACCCTGGCTGCTGCCGTTTAGGCTCACGCTCGGCTTAAAGTAGCACTCGGTGACCGTGGCGTCGCTCTTGTTGGCGCGCGCAGCAATACCGCCCAGGTTCACGTCGTTTTGGATGATGGGGATCACGGCGATGGGGTTGTATTGACGCGAGCTCAGGTCACCTGCAAAGTGGCTGCGGACGAGCTCATTGCCTTCTTTGGTTAAAATACGACCCGCCAGGCCACCCGCCCACGCGCGCGTCACGGCGACAACGCCCACGTACGACGCGGCATAGCTGTAGCACTGGGCCGTCGAGAAGCAGTCGATGATCTTGGCGTCACCTGCCATGCAGCCCACAAAGCCCGAGGCGTACACGTTGTTGCGCCCAGGGCGCCAATGGCCACGTCGTACTTATTGGTGACGTCGGTCATGCCCTTCTCGGCAATCGAGCCGTCGTCCTTACGCGTCGGCGTCACGCGGCAGTACTCGATAGTCGATTTCTCAACGTAGCCGGCAAACGCCGCCATATACAGACCCTCACCGCCGAGCGCCTGCACGCCCGAAGTCGTGTTGTTAACGGCGCGGCCACCACGTACCTCGCAGTTATAGAGGGTACAGCCGTCGAGCTCGCCGGCGATGAGACCGCCCTCAAAGCCTGCGTTGGTAATGAGGTTGAGAGCATTGTTGGCGCAGGTCACGTGCAGCGTGCTCTCCATGACCATAACGTTTTCGAAACGCGTATTGACGGCCTTGCCCACGATAATGCCACCGCGGAAGTCCGCCCACACGTTGGCGTCCTTGACCAGGAAGTTTTTGATGGTGGCACCGTTGGTCTCGGCAAAAAATCCCGTATCGCGCTCGGGGTCAAAAGCGTCTTTATCGTAGTTCAGGCCCTCAACGGTGTGGTTTTGACCATCGAACACGCCCTTAAACGGATGCTCCTTGTTACCAAACGACAGATGCTTAACGGTGTTTACAACGATGTCTTTCATGTCTCGCTGTCGAGCTCAATGTCGTTATCGAGATAAACGTGCCAGCCGGACGTATCGCGCTCGCGCGACAGCGCCACACACGACAAAAAGTCAGCCTCGTTTTTGATGTGGAATTCGTTTTTGTTCTCGGGCACGTCCTCGGCATGCACCGCCGTCGGCAGCGCCATAACGCAGCAAATGGCAATCGTCGCGACGGCAACTAGCCTGCTAAGCACGCCCCGGTTCATGTTCTTGATCTTCATAGGCTAGTTCGCCTCCGGCCAACCCACAACGTCAAGTACGTCGAGGGCGGTATCGCTTGCCTGCTGGTTTTTGGCCTGCACGGCCTGAACATCGATATCGAGCCTGAATGAGCCGCCGCGCGCGGCATCGTGGTAGTCGTCCACAAAGCGCAGCGAGTCCATGAGGCTTTCCGTCATGGCGCCGGGGTCGAGCGTGCCGCCACGCCCGGCCAATCCGCGGTAGTAGTACCACCCATCGCCGCCATCGACCCACGGGAACCCCTCGCCCGCGTTCACATGAAACGCAACGCTGCCCGAAGCATCCGCGCTCGAACCGTCGGGCGCCACCGACGTCATGCGCAGACGCGCGCGAACGTACTCAGGCTGCGTGCCAGCGTTCTCCACGCGCACAATGCGGCTGATGTCAGAACCCCCGGCCTTGGTGTCGGGATAGTCCCCGTGCTCGTTGGGCTCAAACGGAATCTCCTCGCCCTGCTCGTTGAGGGTGTATTCGCAGACTCGTACCTTCACGCTGCCAAACGATAGAACGTTGTTCGCCGGAACCATATCAACGGTAAAAGCCAGCGTGCCGCACAGACACGCCAGGGCCAACAGCGCCATCGCGGCAAGCGCCAAGGTACGTTTCTGATTGTCGGAAAGATTGTTGAGCATTACGTTCGCCAATCGTCGATAAGGGGGGGACCGAGATCCCGGCCCGAAAATGGGGGTGGGGAGCGGACCGGGATCTCGGTGGAGGGGGTTGGATTACTACAGGTCCTTAGCCAATCCTTGGCAGCAGCCTCAGCAGACGCAGCCGAGCCCTCAGTGGTGCTGTCTGCAGCGTAAACGAAGCAGTTGACCGTCATCTTGGCATCCTTGGCGAAATCCTTTTGCTCGGTCTCCTTGGGCGTAGTCACATTGCTGAACAGCTCACCGGTCCACTTGTCCTCGGTCTTGCTGGCAATAAGCGGAGTGGCCTCGGTCTCATTGCCAACATAAACGAAAAGGCCACCGAGATAATGAGTCGGTTCGCCCTCAACAGCGGTCGCCTCAACGGCCTTCCAACCCTTGTTAATGGTGAAGTAAGTCGTCTTGGAATCAGCAGTCCCAGCAGACGCTGTCTCGTTCTTCACGAAAACGTACACATAAGCGTTTTCGGACCCCTTGCCAATACCGACATTAGGATTCTTAGGAACAGACACGCCAGGGGCGAGCTTGGAGTCCGCAACCCAGTTAGTCTCGGTCAGATTGCCGTTGACCTTAGCCTTGTCATCCGGAATCGGCTGATCCGGATTATCAGGATTAGTGGTGGGGTGGTTGATGCCCGCAGTAGTGAAGTTGTTGGTCAGGCTCGACTGCGCCGTCAGCCATGCATAGGTACCACGCCGCAGCCAGCACCAACAGCAGCAGGGCGGCAATGATGCCGTAGCGCTTTTTCTTCTTGTTTTCCATCGTTCTCTTCCTTTCGAGAATCGTCTTCCCCGGCAACGGCCCCTACCGCCGCCGACGCTTTTCCCTGCCGCTATGAACGCCGCTCCCTCGCATGCACGCGGGCATGCTTGCCCGCAGGCTCGTCGGGAACCATCCGATCGAGCACTATCGACGCCGTGATCAGCAGCGCCAGAACGGCAACCACAACAAGCAAACCAGGCATCGTCGTGCAATATGCGTTGACGAAGCCAGGTAAGGGACACAAAAAGAAACAGTGCCGATAACACTCGAAAAAGGCGTCTGCTCGGCATCGTGCATGATGCTTCCGTCTGCATTTTTGTTCGCAATTCCCTGCGTGCCGATCATCTGCGCGGCAGGTCGATCTCGTACACCTGGTGCGTCACCACGGCGCCGTCCGATCGGTAAAAGGTTGCATTGTCGCCCACGGCAATATCCGTTGGCTCAACCTGGCGGACAAACACCATGGAGCCAACGGGAAGCTCGGGTTCCATAGAGCCCGAAAGCACAGCAAAGGGCGTGTATCCAAATGCGCGAGGCACAAAAGAAACAACGGCAAGGGCTATGACAAGCGCGAACGCAAGCTACTCAAAAGTGCAATAAATCGTTTGAGTCTACGCGCCGTCAAAGTGATAATTCATCCCCCTTGAGGACCTATTCGACCCATCCAAAGGTCAGCAAGTTTCAACAGGAACCGCAAGGCGCTTGAAAAGTGAGTCCGAAATAAGCCAATTTGGAATCTTTTCGTAATAAAAACATAGCGATGTGCTACACATTTTTCAATGTTTTATCGCTAAATGCTACTTATTTTGGCGTAAGTGGTCATTTATCCCCAAATTAGTCTGTTTTATCCAATACTTATAACTAACCCCCTACGCAACTTCCCCATAGAAGGTTCGATTTTTTGCGGAACTAAAATAATGGTAGCCCCCCCCCCCACATTAAAACAAATTGCTGGAAGTGCCCTTTATTTCCGACCCCTTTTACTGGAGTTTTATGACAGCCCCATCTAGTTCGCAGCCCATAACCCTCTGAGAACCGTGTCCCAGAATTCACGTCCGGAGTGGGATACGGCTTCCGCTTGTGCCCCCGTCGGGAAACCACATCCCACTCCGATCACAAATTCCGGGTCGCACTTTCCGCCAAGACCCTCAACGGGAAACCGCATCCCATTCCAAAGGCAAATTCCGGGACGCATTTTCCGAAACCCCACCCATCCGGAAATCCCATCCCACTCCGCGCACATCCGGGCATAGAACAATCAGCTTATTAGGCCTTCCATCAATAAAGGGGCGCCCTCGTGTCACGAAAAAAGCTCGAGAATCTCGAGGCTTTCACATTTGTATTGTTTTGCACGAAGGACCGCGAACGGCGAAGCTACTCTCCCAGCACGGCCTTCTTGGCGGCTGCAGCCATGTTGTCCAGGTCTTCCTTGGTGGGATGGTCCTTCGCGGCAACCCAGTTGTCGAGCAGCATCTTAAATCGGGCGTTTTCGGGATCTTGCTCGAGCATGGCCTCGTAGCGCTGCTTGACCGCGGGGCCCATCTTGCCTGGCACATCGCCCAGCCCGCAAGCTCGGCATCCCCAGCCAAATTGGAAGTTACGCGATCAATAATCTGCTGGTAATAGCTCTGGTCGGCACCAAAACCGCAGGTGCCAAACAGGAAGACGCGCTTGCCGTGCAAGGCAGAGAGCAACGCCGCGACCGAAGGCGTGCACGCGCCCTTGTCGCACCAAAAACCGACGAGCACTGTGTCGGCCGCGCAGGCGCCCTGCGCCTCGAGCGCAACCTGATCTGCATCCGCATCGTCGCTCAACGCCGCGGCATGGACAAACTCAACGCCCGCAGCCTGCAGAGTGCGCTTGATCGCACCCGAAACCATCCTGGTATTACCGCTCTTGCTGTTGACCACCAAAGAGCATGTCATAGTCACGTTGCTCGTTTCCCCCAAAACTAAAGCCGCTAATGCAATTTATTAGATGAATATCTTAGTACTAACGTGACAGATGTAAACCACCGTCTGTCGATTGGCGACGCAGACGACATCTTTGGACAGATTTCGGACAATATGTGCTTCGGATTGAAGCCGGCGCAGAGTGTTTCACGGATGGCCGGAAAACTGTTTCACAAAACATCGTCAAATTGTTTCATATAGTATCGTCAATTTATTTCACGAAATACCGTCAAATTGTGTCATGGTTTTTCGTCAAAATGTTTTACGCCCTGGTAAGATGCTATAAAACAAAATGTTTCTTTGAATGGCGGGAAGTACGATGACTAGGTATATGAGTAGATGTATCGATCGCTCAATCGAACGCGATCTTGGCATTTTTGGTGCCGTGCTCATTCAGGGACCGAAGTGGTGCGGAAAGACGACTACGGCCCAGCGATTCGCCGAATCATCGCTGTCTCTCTCTGACCCTGCCGGAGACTTTGCCGCACTGCAGCTTGCCAGGATCGACCCAGCTCAAGCAATAGTCGGCGCAACGCCGAGACTCATCGATGAGTGGCAGGAAGAGCCAAAACTGTGGGACGCAATACGTTTCGAATGCGATCGTCGAACCGGTGAGCCAGGGCAGTTTTTGCTTACGGGGTCAGCAACACCAAACGATGCCGACCAACCGATGCACAGCGGCATCGGGCGCATATCACGCTTGCGCATGGAAACAATGACTCTGGCCGAACTCGAGGTTTCCTCAGGGGCGGTCTCGCTCGAATCGCTGCTTAACGGATGCCCCATCAAGGCGGCACTTGGATCCATCAACGGCATCGCGATATCGCCGATTTGCTATGTCGCGGTGGTTGGCCTCAGGCGGTTGGCAAGACGACTGCCGATGCAATGCGTATATCCGCTGCCTACATCGACGGTGTCTGCGAATCGGATGTTTCGAGGGTTGACGGCGTGAAGCGTGACCCGGAGAAAGTCAGGGCCCTTCTGTCTTCGCTTGCGCGCAACGAATCCACTCTTGCCGGCGAAAAGTCTCTTGAGAAAGACCTCGGCGGTGATGTATCGAGAAGTACGCTGCGGCGCTATACGGATGCCTTGCGCAGAATACACATCATCGATGATATCCCGGCTTGGCATCCGGCGCTCAGGTCGCCGGTAAAGCTGCGGCAAAGCGCAAAAAGGCACCTTGCCGACCCTTCGCTTGCCGTTGCGCTGCTCGGAGCAAATCCGGAGTCATTGGCATCTGACCCGAAGACGCTGGGACTGCTCTTCGAATCCCTCGTCCTGCACGACCTTAAGGTCTATGCAGCCGCAAATGACTCATCGGTGTCCCACTACCACGACGCCGACGATCTCGAGGTCGACGCCGTTATACACAGGCGCGATGGAACTTGGATTGCCGTGGAAGTAAAACTCGGAAGTCCGCAGATCCCCGAGGCATCTGCAAACCTGCTTCGGCTCGAGCGCAAACTTGTCGAGCGTGGCGAGAGACCGCCCGCGGCCAAGCTCATCGTCATCGGGTTCGGCATGCCGGTCCATACGACGCCCGAGGGCATCATCGTTGCACCCGTTGACACGCTCGCGCCCTAGCGCTGCGTCACACGTCCCGCGTCTTGCTTACTGGGCAAACTGGCTGCGGTAGAGTTCGGCGTAGAAGCCGCCTGCCGCTAGCAGCTCGTCGTGCGTGCCACGCTCGATAATCTCGCCATCGCGCATTACCAGGATGCAATCGGCGTTGCGAATCGTCGACAGGCGGTGTGCCACGACAAAGCTCGTGCGGCCAGCCATGAGCTCGTCGAATGCCGCCTGCACCTGCAGCTCAGTACGCGTATCGATGCTCGACGTTGCCTCGTCCAGCAGCAGAATCGCCGGATCGGTGAGCATGACGCGCGCGATGCACAGCAGCTGCTTTTGACCCTGGCTAAACGTGCCGCCGTCCTCGCCGATCACCGTGTCGTAGCCGCCTGGCAGCTGCACGATAAACTTGTGCGCATGAGCGCGCTCGGCGGCTTCGATAACCTGCTCGCGCGTGGCTCCCGGACAACCGTAAGCGATGTTGTCCGCCACCGTGCCCTCGAACAGCCAAGTGTCCTGCAGTACCATGCCAAAAGCACGGCGCAGGCTCGAGCGCGTGTAATCGCGCGAAGCCTTGCCATCGACCATGATGCGCCCAGCATCGATATCGTAAAAGCGCAGTAGCAGGTTGATGAGCGTCGTCTTGCCGCAGCCCGTGGGGCCGACCAGGGCAAAGCGCGTACCGGGCTTGGCATCGATGCAGATATCCTGCAGCAGCTTGCGGTCGGGCACATAGCTAAAGTCCACGTGTTCAAAGGTCACCTCGCCCTGCGGGGCGGCAAGCTCTACGGCATCTGGCGCATCGCTCCTGCTCGCGGGCATCGAGCAGTGCAAACATGCGGCGCGCGAGGCATACGCCGTCTGGATTTGCGTGATGACGTTGGTAACCTCGTTGAACGGCTTGGTGTACTGGTTAGCATAGGATAGGAATATCTGAACGCCGCCCACCGTAAGCGCCGCCGGCACGCCCGTGATTACGCCCGCGCAGCCGATCACGGCGACCACGGCATAGATGATGTTGTTGATAAAGCGCGTGCCGGGATTAGAAAGCGAACCCATAAACTGCGCGCGCTCACCTGCCGTATAGAGCTCGGCGTTGAGCGCGTCGAAGCGCGCTTGGGCGTTGGGGCCGTAGGCAAACGCATCCACCAGCTTTTGCTCGCCCACATACTCCTCAATATGACCGCCAAGCTGGCCTTGGATGCGCTGCTGTGCCGTAAAGCTCTTGTTGGAAAGCTTGGCGATGGCGCCGGCTGCAAAAATGGAAAGCGGCGTGACGAGCACCACCACGAGCGTCATGGTCAGGTTAATGGAGAGCATAAACGCGAGCGTGCCAACGATGGTGATAACGCCGGTGAAAAGCTGGGTAAAGCCCTGCAGCAGACCGTCGCCCACCTGGTCGACATCGTTGACCACACGGCTCATAAGGTCGCCGTGGGCATGGCTGTCGATAAAGCTGAGCGGCATGCGGCTGAGCTTGTCGCTCGCCTCCACGCGCATGTCGCGCACCGTCTCGTAGGACAGACGGTTAACGCAGTAGCCCTGCAGCCACTGGAAAGCCGCGGCTCCCACCACGACGAGTGCGAGTTTGGTAACGAGCGGCAGCAGCGCATCGAAGTCCACCTGGCCCGCGGCAACGATCAGGTCGATGCCCTCGCCGATGAGGATGGGCGTGTAGAGCTGCAGGATCACCGAGATGGCGGCGCTCACAAACGACGCCGTAAACGAAATACGGTGCGGACGAACGTAGCCCATCAGGCGGCGAGTCACCGCACCCACGGGATAGCGCTCGGGATCGCCGGGCTGGCGCGGACCGTCACCCAGGTCGTTGAGGTTATCGTTGCCGGATACGTTGGCCGTCATCGTGGCGACCGAACCGGAGGAAGTGTACGGATTCATTTAGCAGCCCTCCTTTGAGCAAGTTGGCGCAGGGGGCAGTCGGGGCGGGTGTGGGCGCGTACTCCCCTGCTGACCCTCGAGCTCCTCGCGGCGAAGCTGCGACTGACAGATTTCGCGGTAGAGCTGGCAGGTCGCGTACAGCCATCATGCGTGCCAGCCCGCCGACCGAACCGTGACTCGAGCACGCAGA
>ENA-OQMZ01000513-OQMZ01000513.1-human-gut-metagenome-genome-assembly--contig:-NODE-513-length-16463-cov-1.220801_pt1 | contig 16463 bp, 17 predicted proteins | sample MGYA00242621_ERZ504862 | MGnify/ENA primary metagenome ERZ504862 (study PRJEB26092, sample SAMD00036393) | human gut metagenome | host: Homo sapiens | study: EMG produced TPA metagenomics assembly of... | reverse complement strand
TCTACTTCCAGTTGCACATTTCCGCACATATTCCTGTTTCTTTTTTTCTTATAACGGTCCTCAAAATCCAAACGGGTTACATTTCCCTTAGGTATGACGTATGCTCCCAGTCCGAAAGTAACAACGGAAATGATTGCGGCCGAAATCATATAGGGCCGCATCATTCGTTTAAAACTCATTCCGGTGGAGAACATGGCAATGATTTCCGAGTTTTCTGCCAGCTTGGAAGTAAAGAAGATAACAGCGATAAAGACAAACAAGGGCTGAACAGATTGGAGAAGTAGGGGATGAAGTTCATGTAATAATCAAATACAATCGCTTTCAGCGGAGCTTTGTTATTGATGAACCTGTCTATATTTTCGTTCACATCAAATACTACTGCAATGGAGATAATCAATGCAATAGCGAAAAAGTAGGTTCCCAGAAACTTCTTAATGATATATATGTCCAGTCTTTTCACCCATTTATCCAGTTTCAGCCAACTGATATTCGGCTTCCACCATTTTTTATCCTTTGGGGATGAATCTGTGTTTGTCTTGAACCAATTCTTCATTTCTAGTAATTTATAATCTTGTAGATAAGCGTTTTACCATCATTGGTTTCCACGTAGAGAAATCTCCTGCAATGATGTGTTTACGGGCCTCGCCTGCTAGCCACAGATAGAATGCCAAGTTGTGGATAGAAGCGATTTGCATGGCCAGCAGTTCTTGTGCGTGGAACAGATGGCGCAAGTAAGCACGGCTGTACATGGTATCTACATACGATGCTCCTTCGGCCTCGATAGGAGAATAATCATCCTCCCATTTCTTGTTGCGCATGTTCATTATGCCGTTTTTAGTGAATAACATTCCATTGCGTCCGTTCCGGGTCGGCATTACACAATCAAACATATCTACACCGCGTTCTATACCCTCCAGTATATTTACCGGTGTACCGACTCCCATCAGATAGCGGGGCTTGTCTTTGGGTAAGATTTCATTGACAACCTCTATCATTTCGTACATTTTCTCGGTTGGCTCACCTACGGCCAGGCCACCGATGGCATTTCCGTCAGCTCCCTTGGAGGCAATATATTCCGCTGATTGTTTGCGTAAGTCGGGATAGACACAGCCTTGTACTATGGGAAATAATGACTGTTGATAACCATATTTGGGATCGGTTTCGTTGAAATGCTTTATGCAACGGTCCAGCCAACGATGGGTAATGCTGCATTGATTTTTTTGCGTTATTCATAATCATGCGGTTCCCGGAGTACATTCGTCAAAAGCCATCATGATATCTGCACCGATAGTCCGTTCTATGTCCATCACCCGTTCAGGAGTGAACAGGTGTTTCGAACCGTCTATATGTGAGCGAAATTCCACACCTTCTTCTCTCATTTTGCGGATACCTGATAAGGAGAATACCTGAAAACCACCACTGTCAGTCAGCATAGGACGGTCAAAGCCGTTGAATTTATGCAGACTCCGGCACGTTCTATTATATCCAGTCCCGGTCGTAAATACAGGTGGTAAGTGTTGCCCAGGATTATTCTGTGCTTTAATGTCCTCTTTCAACTCATGTAAATGCACGCCCTTCACCGTTCCCAATGTGCCTACAGGCATAAAGATGGGGGTTTCTATTTGCCCGTGGTCAGTTGTTATCAATCCGGCACGGGCATTCGATTTGGGGTCTGTATATTGTAAGTCAAAAGTCATATTTATTTCTTTTCTTTCTGTTTTTTGATTGGTAATATTAAAATCAATGGCATCGTTTACTTTTTCATTGGTGAGAGCCAAAGCCAATACTTCCTTAATATCCGTGACATAATGGAATGTCAGTCCTTCTAGATACATCGGCTGAATTTCTTCAATGTTCTTGCGGTTTTCCTCACATAAAATGATGTCTTTGATCCGGCGCGTTTAGCGGCTAGGATCTTTTCTTTGATACCGCCTACGGGCAGGACTTTTCCACGTAATGTGATCTCGCCTGTCATTGCCAGATTTGCTTTCACTTTACGCTGGGTGAGGGCGGATGCCAATGAAGTCACCATGGTGATACCGGCTGACGGACCATCTTTAGGGATGGCTCCTTCAGGTACATGGATGTGGATATTCCAATTGTCAAAGATATCTTCCTGTAAATTCAGCAGTTTGGTATGTGCCTTGAGATATTCCAAAGCCAGCATGGCCGACTCTTTCATTACGTCACCCAAGTTCCGGTCAATGTCAGTTTACCGCCTTTTCCTTTGCTTAAACTGGTTTCTACAAACAAAATTTCACCTCCGACAGCTGTCCACGCCAGCCCTGTGACAACACCGGCGTATTCATTTCCTTGGTATTTGTCGCGGCTATATTCTGGCGTGCCCAGATATTTGCGTACATCGGCAGGTTTTATTTCATGCATCACTTCATAGCCGTCACGTGCAAATTCCAACGCTATTTTACGCATTACCTTGTTTATCTTCTTCTCAAGTTCGCGCACCCCGCTTTCACGAGTATAATTTTCTACAATACATTCCAAGGCAGCTTTAGAGAACTTCACATATTCTTTTTTAATGCCGTTGGCTTCCAGTTCTTTGGGAACAAGATGCCGGCGGGCTATTTCTACTTTTTCTTCTGTGATATATCCGCTGACCTCTATCAACTCCATACGGTCCAGCAGAGCAGGAGGATGGTGCTCAATTGTTTGCCGTAGCGATGAACATTACTTTAGACAAGTCGTAATCTACATCCAAATAGTTATCGTGGAAAGTGTTGTTCTGTTCGGGGTCAAGCACTTCCAGCATAGCGGAACTGGGATCTCCGCGGTGGTCACTGCCCAGTTTGTCTATTTCGTCCAAAATGATAACCGGATTAGAGGACTCGGCTTTTATCAAACTTTTGATGATACGGCCCGGCATGGCACCGATATAAGTTTTACGATGGCCACGGATCTCGCTTCGTCATGCACACCACCCAATGACATACGTACATATTTACGTTTCAATGATGCCGCTATGGAACGTCCTAAAGAAGTTTTACCGACTCCCGGAGGACCATAAAGGCAGATGATGGGTGACTTCATATCACCTTTTAGTTTCAGCACTGCTAAATGTTCAAGGATACGCTCCTTTACTTTCTCTAGTCCGTAGTGGTCTTTGTTCAATGTCTTTTCGGCATTACTTATATTCAGGTTGTCAGTGGTAAAGACATTCCAAGGTAATCCTAACAGGGTTTGCAAATAGGTAAGTTGCACATTGAAATCCGGTGATTGGGAATTTGTCCTTTCCAATTTGGAAACTTCTTTTTCAAAGAGTTCTGTCCATTTCCGGACTTCCATTTCTTGGTTTTTCCTTTTTGGCGGAGTTCATCTATTTCATCTTCCTGTCCGGCACCCAGTTCATCCTGTATGTTTTTAATTTGTTGCTGCAAGAAATATTCGCGTTGCTGACGGTCAATATCTTCGCGTGTACGCATTTGAATGCTTTGTTTGATATCAGCCAATTGTACTTCACGATTTAAGATCTTGACCAGCATATACAGGCGGCTTTGCAAATCGCCAGCTTTTAGCAATTTTATCTTTTCTTCTACCGGAATAGGGAAGTTTGCACAAATGAAATTTACCAAAATTTCCGGATTGTCCAAGTTCTTGATTGCAAAAACCGTATCCGGACTCATCTTCTCGGAAGCCTCTATGAACTTACTCGTCAAATCCTTGCAGGTGTCAATCAATGCTTTGAATTCGTCCGTTTCCAGTTGGTCATTTGCCTCCGGAATAGGAGTCACCATCCTTTCAAATATGGAGACGTTTTGGTGATACTGTCCAAATGTACTTTGGGCCCGTTTGACTGCATAATTACTGTGGTATTTCCACCTGGCATTTCGAATACACGGAGAATCTTCCCGATAACTCCTACATGGTACACATCATTAAAACCGGGATCGTCCATATCTCCCTGTATCTGACAAACTACCGCTATGGGAAGTTTTTTCTTGTATGCAGCATTTATCAATTTCAATGTGCTGGGGCGTCCAATGGTCACAGGCATTACTACAGATGGAACATTACCATGTTGCGTAAAGGCATAACAGGTATTTCTTTATTAAATTCCATAGCAGTTACTTCATCCGGATCCGTTTGGATTTCAGCTAACATAGAGATGTCATCGTTATCAGTATTCAACAAAATATCCTCTTTCTTATTCCTCTTCATAATTTATTCCTCTTGTGTTAAATTGAGCCAATGCCAAAACGGGGACAAAGTTAATCATTCCTTGTCGAATAAGGAAAATTCATGGGAACTAATTGAGTTTTAAAAATCAAATATTTCCTAATAATTGGAGTAATTAAATGGATTTTCCTATTTTTGACAGCTAATTTAATAAATATAGTATGCCAAATCCTTATTTTTTCTTTTTAAGCAATTTACTGTTTATCATGATAGATGTGCCATGAAGGTTGGTACGGACGGAGTTTTTATTGGGAGCTTGGGCCGATGTGGTTTCCGCCCGTAATATTTTAGATATTGGTACTGGAACCGGATTGATTTCTTTGATGATGGCACAGCGGTGCAATGCCCGGATAAGAGCGGTTGATATAGATGCGGATGCTGTGGAACAGGCTCGTGGAAATGTGGCGGCATCTCCGTGGCAGGATAGGATAGAAGTGGAGTTGCAGGATATTTGTCATTTTACATCGGAAACACTCTTTGATGTCATTGTTTCCAATCCTCCTTATTTTACCGATTCATTGAAATGCCCAGGGAAACAGCGTAATATCGCCCGGCATACAGATTTTCTTGATTTTGACAAATTAGCAGGATCTGCAGCCCGTTTGCTTCATCCCGAAGGCGTTTTTTCTGTGATTATTCCTGCTGATGGTAAAGAATCTTTTTTGATGGCTGCCACTCGTTACGGATTACATCTCTCACACCAGACTTTAATTCATACAAAACCTGGAACTGAACCAGACGGGTATTGCTTGCTTTCAAATTCTCTGTGGATAAATGTGTTACAGACGATTTGACCATCGAATTATCACGTCATGTGTATAGTGAAGAATATATAGCCTTGACTAAAGAATTCTATCTGAACATGTAGAGAGCGGATTATTCTGAACATCATAAAGAAACTGTTTTTATTTGCAGAGTCTTTACTGATGTTCAGAAAAAAGATATTTTTTATTGTTTTTGGATAGACGACGCAATAAACTTTTGTTAAGTTCAAATAAATGGCTGTGCCGGAAAGCAAAAGTTTCAGCTTTAGGTTTCATACCACTGAATATTTCGGATATTTGCTGTAAGAGACTAAAAGGTTCGTTCTCTTTTTTTTTATCAGAAACAATGATGTTGAGTCCGTGTGGAATCAATTCTACCTCAATATCTTTTCCTCCCATGATCGGATCTCCGTCATAATGCATAACTCCGGGTTTTGAACGATGGTTATTTTAAATCTTTTTAGTTATCGGAATGTCTTGATCCGGCTGTTTTGGTCTATTGGTTTTGTTGAAAAAGTTTGAAAAGATAAAGAAGGAACATCCAGCACTGTGAACGGCTCTAATATTGTGACATCCATCAACCCATCGGTTAACGAGGCCTGTGGAGCAATATATGCGTTGTTCCCATATTGGGAGGCATTGCCGCAGGCTATCAGGAAAGCTTTGTATTTTACCGTTCCTTCTTCATTTTCTATTTCATAAGTTTCAGGTTTGTAACTCAGACTTTCATGCAAGGTATTTTCCAGATAGGTTAGTAGTCCGCGTTTACCTGAATCAGCAAACTTTAAGCTGACAAACGCGTCAAAACCTACTCCGCATGTGCAGAAAAAGGGTATATTGTTTATTTTTCCGTAATCAATACAGGCAACAGAACTTTCGTTTATAATGTCAATAGCAGCCTTGGGTTCCAAAGGAATTTGTAAATGCCGTGCCAGTCCGTTTCCCGATCCGCAAGGTATAATGCCTAATGCCGTATCCGTATGTATCAATGCACGTCCTATTTCGTTTATAGTTCCATCTCCTCCAATAGCCACTACTATATCTACTTCTCTTTGGCAGCTGTAGCCGCAATCTTTTCAGCATGGCCGGCATATTGTGTTTTGACAATCGTATAATCATAAAGTGTACGGTTTATACGTTCGTCAATCCATTTTAATATGGCTCTTTTCCCCTGTGTCCCCGAGATAGGATTAACGACAAATACAATTTTCTTTTTCGTGGTCATACTTTTACTTTGGTAGTTTAGCTCTTTATTAAACGCAAAAGTAATACATTTTGTTTATAACTGCCCTAAATCCTAAAAGTTTTGATGCCCATAAATTATTTTTTTGAAAAAAAGTACAATCGGTTGTAGAATTTACTATCTTTGCAGCCTGTTTTGACGGGAACACCTTGAAAACAGAATGTATTAGTGAGTTTATATACATTATTTTAAAGTAGGCCGATCGAGGCTTACATATACAATAGGATATGGGATTATTACAAGACAAGTTAAGTAAATTCAGATTGCCTCAACTATACATGGAAAGAGGCGTTTACCCTTATTTTCGTGAGATAGACAGCCATCAGGATACAGAGGTTATCATGGATGGTAAAAAGGTGCTGATGTTTGGCTCCAACTCATATATGGGGTTAACCTACGATGAACGGATTATTGAAGCAGCTGTTGCTGCAACCCGTAAATATGGTACAGGTTGTGCAGGTTCACGCTTCTTGAATGGTACGCTTGACCTGCACGTTCAGTTAGAAAAGGAATTGGCGGAATTCGTAGGGAAAGATGATGCATTGGTTTATTCTACCGGTTTTACTGTAAATGAGGGTGTGGTATCTTGCCTGACAGACCGCAATGACTACATTATCTGTGATGACCGTGACCATGCTTCCATCGTAGACGGACGTCGCCTTTCTTTCTCCACCCAGTTGAAATACAAGCACAATGATATGGAAGCCCTTGAGAAAGAACTTCAGAAGTGTAAACCGGAATCTGTGAAACTGATTGTGGTGGACGGGGTTTTCTCTATGGAAGGTGATTTGGCTAACTTGCCTGAGATTGTTCGTTTGAAAGACAAATACAATGCAAGTATCATGGTGGATGAAGCACACGGCTTGGGTGTGTTCGGTCGTGACGGGCGAGGTGTCTGTGATCACTTCGGACTGACAGATCAGGTAGATGTTATTATGGGTACATTCTCAAAGTCACTGGCTTCTATCGGTGGTTTTGTTGCTGCGGATAAAGATACAATCAACTGGTTGCGTCACAACTCACGTTCATATATATTCTCTGCAAGTAATACTCCTGCTGCAACAGCTGCTGCACGTGCTGCACTTCATATCCTCAAGAGTGAGCCCGAACGTCGTGAGAATTTGTGGAAGATTACAAATTATGCTTTGGATTGTTTCCGTCAGGCCGGTTTTGAAATCGGTGATACTGAAAGTCCGATTATTCCACTTTATGTTCGTGATACGGATAAGACATTCGAAGTGACTAAACTGGCATTTGACGAGGGTATATTTATTAATCCTGTTATTCCACCGGCTTGTGCACCACAAGATACTTTGGTGCGTGTTGCTTTGATGGCTACTCATACAAAGGAACAAGTTGACTATGCTGTGGATAAACTGACTAAATGCTTTAAGAAGTTGGAAATCATAAAGTAAGATATCACAGGTTGCCTTTACAAAGGCAACCTGTTTTTTTATTATGTATTATTGTCTATCTTTGTATCCGCTTTACTTGAAAAGGACATGAATCGGATAAAAGGTATTTTATATGCAGCAGTGTCTTCTGCGACTTTCGGATTGGCACCGTTTTTTTCCATAGCTTGTTGGCTATTGGATATTCTTCTTTCGAAGTGCTGACTTATCGTTGGGGAGTTGCTACAGTTGTCTTGCTTGTTTTTGCTTTTCTTACCAAATGTGATTTTCACATAGGGTATAAAGATTTTAAAACAATTTTCGGACTGAGCTTGCTGCGTGCGCTTACTTCGTTCAGTCTTGTCATAGCTTATCAGAATATTGCAAGTGGTGTTGCTTCTATCATCCATTTTATGTATCCGCTGGCTGTTGCAGTAACAATGGCTGTTTTCTTTAGAGAAAAAAGTCTATTGTGACTTTCGCTGCTATCGTTTTATCATTAGTAGGAGCATCTTTATTATCTTCCGGAAATATAGAATATAATGGTGGAAATAGAATGATGGGATTGATAGCGGCCTGCATATCGGTTTTCTCTTATGCCGGTTATATAATAGGTATAAGAAAAACCAGAGCAGTGGAAGTTAATTCTACGGTATTAACTTGTTATGTGATGGGGCTGGGAGCCTTGTTCTTTTTGCTGGGAGGACTTTTCTATGATGAGGGGGTCCGTTTGGAAACCAATGTAATCACTTGGCTCTATATCGGAGGACTGGCACTTCCTGCAACTGCGATCTCTAATATTACGTTGGTGAAGGCTGTAAAATTGGCAGGACCGACGTTGACTTCCTTATTGGGTGCATTGGAACCTCTTACGGCAGTCCTGGTAGGGGTATTTGTATTCAAAGAACTCTTTACTACATACAGTGCTTTGGGCATAATCCTTGTTGTGATTTCTGTAAGCTTGGTTCTTTTTCAGCAAAAGAGAACATATACATAGACGTTTGCTATTCAGCTTTTAGGCTGTTTACCGGATTAGTGCGTGCACTGAGATAACTATGTATTGTTATCGTAATGGTTGTAATTACCAATACAATAAGAACAGGGGTCAGGAAATTCCATTGTGTGGCTGAAATTCGATAAGCAAATTGCTCCAGCCAATGTTGCATTAATAACCACGTTATCGGAATAGCGATGATGTATGCTACTAGTATTTGCCATAGAAACGAACGGTTTAGTAACCATACTATTTCCCAATTGGAAGCACCGTGCACTTTACGGATTGCAATTTCACGGGTACGATGACGTACAGCGTACCATGAAATACCGAACAGGCCAAAACAGGTCAGGGCCAATGCAATAAATGAGTAGCTGATAAGGATTCGGGAGAGTATAATTACTTTGTTATTACGCAACATAAATTCTTTATGCATATCTACATATTTGAAACCTCTGTCACCATTCATTTCCTTCCATAATTTTTCAATAGATACCAATGTTTCTTTATAATATTCAGGAATGAGTTTTATTTGTATGAATGTTCCTTTCTGAATTAAATCTTGTTCTGTTCCAATAGATATTTGTTGACCACCGATTTCCTCTTCCAGGGAGTTTAATGGGAAGTTCTTGAAAATACCTGCAATAGTACTTAATGAATCCGAGAATTCATCAAATTCATTTAGTTTATGACCTATGTGGGAAACATCTATGTTCAGCAGACGCGCAAGCTTTTCATTGATAAAAGCCGGATGAGTATATTCCCGACAGGCTTGGGAGGGAGATACTCCGGCAATTTGCCGGATATGCATGGTTTGGAAGAAAGTTGTGTCGGTAGGGATGTGTGCTATAGAATTATGTTGGATACTACCGTCTGTTTGTCGGATAGGAAGTTCACGAAGCCAACAGTAAAGTACAGAACTCATGGAAAGACTTATAGACTCTATTCCATCCATTTGTTTCAGTTCCTGATAGAGCGGAAACAGAGGAAGGGTGCCACTCCCTATTTCTATTGTATTTTCGTAATGGTATGCACGGGATTTGATTAAATCCATTTGTTTTTGTGCAAGAGTGGTTGCATACACTAACCCGATTGAAAATATAAACTGGATGGTAACAAGCAACCATATAAATTGTTGCTTTTTCTTTCCTGTATAAGCTTGCCGATACTTGCTCAAAGTCTGTTGAGAGAGTTTATGGCTGATATACAGACCAGGAATGACAGCCATGAGGAAAATGAAGGATAAAAGTAAAGGTAGAACTTGCCGGCTGAAAAAGAAAGAGAAGGAAAGGCGGGTAGACAACAGGTTGTTAAACCACGGCAGCATGTCATTAATAAGCAATAATGATAACAGGAATGCAAATAAAACGGTAAGTGCTGCATCAAGAAATAACTGACTGCGGATTTCTTTTGATTTTGCTCCCATCAGCTTTTCTATATGTATCATTTTAAGTTGCTGCAGGGTACGTGAGAGAGTCAGATTTGTATAGTTGAAACAAGCGATGATAAGCACAAGCAGGGCCGAAATCAGACTGATATATAGTAATAATACATTACAATGTTGGAAAAAAGCCAACTGTTGCTGCTTGCTGTCTTTCCTGTATTAAAGTATAGTTCTTTTATCGGATCAATATAATATCGTGAATCCGGTACTAATGCTGGAATCTTGTCTTTTTTAATTTTTTCCTGTAAAGCTAAGGGAGATGCACCTGGTTGTAGTTTCAATAATACAGGACCACCCCATGATTTGTCGGATAGTCCTGTCAGCAAATCAAAATGCAGAAAAGATTGTGGACGATCTTCTAATATAGCTGCTACTTTATAACTTTTACTTTGTCCTTCTTTATTGATTATTTCCAAGATTTCTCCAATACCGGAATGATTTCCGAAAAGTTGGTGGGCAAATCTTTTGTTTACAGCAACTTTGTCCGGAGTCGTGAGGACTTCTTCCAGGCTGCCTTCTGAAGTTGTATAAGGAAAAAATTGATTTAAAGTAGAGTCGGCACTGATAAAAAGAAACTGTTTGATATCTGTCCCATTATATTTGCAAAGATTACCAGACATTCCGTTTACACGCAGAATATCTGTAATTTCAGCATATTTTTCTTTTATCTGTGTGGCTGCGTCTGAGGTAGAGTAGGCTACTTTAATACCTTCTTCCATTGGAGAGTCTTGACGTAATAGATAAATGAGGTTACGGTCGGTATTATATTTTTCCACATTATATTCATGGATAAAAAAAGTCATAAGCAGATTGGTGCATCCTAATCCAGCTGTAAGACTGAATAGCGAAATCAGAAAAAAAAGTTTGTTTCGCCACCAGTTGCGGGCAATAAGTTTGATGTTTAAGAAGACGTTCATTGTTATAATATCCTTTTGTTATTATAGAGGTGGTTAAACCACCTCTATAAATAAATTGACTTATATTTTTATTTCATTCACCACCTGCCCGTCAAACAAATTAATGGTTCTCCCCGCATAGCCGGAATCGTGTTGGGAGTGGGTAACCATAACAATTGTTGTTCCTTCTTTATTCAGTTCGGTCAGAAGTTCCATTACTTCCTTGCCGTTTTTGGAATCCAGATTGCCGGTAGGCTCATCTGCTAGAATCAGTTTCGGATTTGCTACTACAGCACGGGCTATTGCAACACGTTGTTGCTGTCCGCCGGATAGTTGTTGTGGGAAATGTTTTACCCGATGGGCAATAGCCATACGGTTCATGGCATCTTCTACCCGGCGTTTGCGTTCTGCCGCCGGAATCCCCATATACAATAAGGGTAACTCGATATTTTCGAATACATTCAATTCATCAATCAGGTTAAAGCTCTGGAACACGAATCCGATGACCCCTTTACGTAATTGGTGCGTTGTGCTTCGGTAAATTTGGAAACGTCTGTTCCGTTCAGTTCGTAAGTGCCTTCCGTGGGATTGTCCAAAAGGCCGAGGATATTCAGCAGGGTGGACTTTCCACAACCGGATGGTCCCATGATGGCTACAAATTCGCCTGCTTTGATTTCTAGATTGACATTGTTCAATGCCCATGTTTCGACTTCTTCTGTTTTGAAGATTTTCTGTAAGTTTACTGTTTTGATCATAATCTTATATTTTATAAAGTTATTCGTTTTTGATTACTTTTGCAGGGTTAATTCGTGCAATTCCCAGAATACGGAATAATACCGTGAGGGCCGTAATAAATGTTATTCCGATGAAATTCCTGCCCAATATATGATACCGTCATTAAAGAATACAATATATGCTTTTTTCCATATTTGTATGACTATATAAATTAATGGAAATGCAATAATTGCGGAAACAGTCAGCAGTTTTATATAAAGGCGGGCAAACAATAAAATAATCTAGTTTCAATCCTGCTCCATTTACCTTCCGGATAGCTACTTCCTTTTGTCTGCGTTCCGTATCCAATGTGATGGTCGAATAAACTCCCAACAAAGTAATGAGCAGGCTGACGATAGAAAAGAATAGAATAATCCCTTTCAATTTATTTTCTATTGCTTGTGCTTCATATATATCTTCCTGCAATGTAGTGACATGAGGATGAATACTTTCCGGGAGTGTTTTCTTTCAATGTTCTTTTCTATCATTTTTTTTATTTCAGCCGTTTTCCCCGGCTCGCATTTCAGATAGCAATGACCTACATAATAATTGAAGTCGCTGGGTAAGAATACAAATCCAGGACTTTGATTATATACATCGGCGATAAAATCGTCACATACACCGCAAATGGTATAACTTTCCGAGTAATTGTATAAAATAGTTCCTAACAGATCTTTTTTCTGGCGTTCCGCCCATGTTTTGTCTACTACCAAATCCTCTTTGGCTTTTAATGTGTGTCCCGATAGTAAAGGTATGTTCATGAATTGGAAGAAGTTAGTGGAAACATTCATGACATTTACTTCAAAACTGCTTTCCGGGTTACCTTTTTCCATTTGCATCCCAGTACCTGATATACCTTTCAGATAACTGATGTCTGCCAATAATTTGTCTTGTACACCGGAAAATTTGGATATACGTTCTATTAAAGCCAGTTTCTCTTCATTCTTCATAAACATATAATCTATGGAGAAACTTAGTATATTGGCTTTTTCTTTTTCAGTCAATGTGTTGAATAGGGTAGATTCCGTTTTCTCCGCTTGCATATAAAGAGCTACGGTAAATGCGACAAAAACCCAGCATATAAAAAATTGGATGCCTAACAGAATATTCCGCATTCCATGTTTATGACGTTTTATCTCACTGCCATGAATCTCTGTCTGGATGGGTGTGTAATGTATGCGCAATACAGTTATAAAGCATAATATCATACATAAAAATAAGATGAATACCATATACTCTGCGGTCTGTATAAACAAGAGGTTCTTTTCAATGATAAGAACGTAATTAAATAAATTGAAATTCAAATAGGGACTGATTATTTCATCAAGCAGAACGTAAACAAGAAAGCGATGAATGCAATGATGACAGACTGGACAAAGAGTTGGTAAAAAAGTTGCTGGTTTCCACTGCCCATAACTTTGCGTATCCCGTATTCACGGTTACGATTCAAAAAAGTTCCCATAAGAAAATGGAAGAAATTAAGAAGTCCGGTCAGTAAAATCAACAGGCCTACTATCATGGTTATTCCTGCAAAATAAGGAGCAATGGACTTATCCCAAAATTCCTCTCCAAAGGGCGAGGCGGTTATAGCTGTTTCTTCGTCATATATGTGGTGCTTCATATTTATGGAGCGAAAACGGGCTTCTAATTTTCGAGCTGTTTTACCCGGATGTAGCAGGGCAAAACCAAAACCTCCGGTCATATTATTACGACCGTTGAATTGCAATGTTCCTTCACTGTCATTCAAAGTCAGCATATCCAGTTTCTCAAGAAAACTCAGGCTGGTATTCAGGGGAATATCTTCTATCACGGCTTGAATGGTATAGGCTATGCCTCCAGTACGAGGAGTGGTATCCGGTGCTGTAAAAAGACGTTGTGTCAATATCATACGTTTGCCTATGGGATTTTCTGATTCACCGAAAATCCTTTTTGCTAAAGAGCGGGTCAGTATGATGGCATTGGGGGTGTTGGAGGCTACTGCCCATGGATCCCTGTAGTATTCGGGGAGTGAATACTTTCCTAAAAAGAGAGTCTACTTCCATTGTCATCAAATGATCGTATGGCAATTCTTTCCCTTCTTTTATCTCTACGTTGTAACTCCGCTCTCGGGGATAAACGGTAAAGGTAAAATCTTGAACCTCATCGAATCTAAGTTTGCGCAATTCTTCAATCGTTGTTGCCGGAATACCAGAATACAAATCTCCCCGTGTTGTACATAAATTTATGTCTGCTATGAGTTCTTTATTGGAAAAGCAAGAATCTACTTCGCTGATGAACCGGCTACAATAAAGACAGATACTAAAACATAATATCCCGACGGATAGCCCTACGATAGATATCAGATTTTGTATCTTATTTTTTAATAAGTGGCGCATTGCCATTTTTATATAATGCCTTAACATATTTCCGTTGTTTTATAAAATTATTCTGTTTTCATGATTTGTGTCGGATTAATATAATGCCGCCTTTTGTATTTGGTATGCTAAGGTGCCCAGTGATATGATTATTACCAACAGCAATGATATGATAAAAATGTCTATACTGACAGGTGCCCTTACTGCAAAATCTTGAGTATAGGTATTTATCAGATAATAAGCCAAAGGAATAGCTATGACAAATGCTATAATTAAAACGGTTATATATTTGCGGAATAACAGTCGGTAAAGGTCTTTGGCACTTGCACCGTTCACTTTACGAATCGCTATTTCCCGATATCGTTGGCGAATGTCAAAAAGAGAAATCCCTAACAGGCCAAGACTGGAAATAATAATAGCCATACCTGCAAAAATAGAATAAATAGTGGCTGTTTGGCGGTCTTGTGTATACATCGCTTTGATATCATCTTCCAGGAAGTATATTCAAAGTCTTCACTTCCATAGACTTTATATTCCAAATTACGTAAGAAATCAATCACTTCTTTCTTTTTGCCGGGTGTATAAGCTATCTGATAAAGATCACCACTGAACCGTGCTCCGACAGATAGATAGTAGGTTGATTCCAGATGTCAAATGTCCTTCAAAATAATCCTCTACTACTGCAACGATAGGTTGAAGAGAAGCGTTAGCATTAGCCCTTTTTGATTTTCTTCAATCACTCCAGCGCCATTGATTGAAGTATAGCCTAATGCTTTCAGTGCGGCTTTGTTTACAACAAAAACAGTGCGCCGGTTTTCTTTATTTATATCGGGTATCTCACCTTCAATTACTTTTATATCATATAATTTGAAAAATGCAGGAGTGGCGTAATGAATATTCAGAAACACCTTTTCTCCTTTATTGTTCAGATAGTTTGTACCAAAGGTAGGAGTAAGGATATTTTCATTGCTAGGTTCGTACAATTCAATAAAAGGACATGCATTAAGTTCATTATCCAATTGCATGACACGTTGGCGACGTTGTTGCATACTTTCATAAGTATAACTGCTAAAATCTTTCGATTCATATACTAAATTTACATTCATTATGTTTTTAGTACGAAAGCCGGGTTCGGTATTTAACAACATTCCAAGTTGTCGATTAAAATAAAGTGATAATACCACTAACAAAAAAGTTATAATATACTGTGCCCCTAGAAAGAACATACGAAAATGTTTGGAATGACTTTGGACACCGATAGAGCGAATGGAAAGAATGGGGGAGGTGTAATTGTATTTAATGTATGGATAAATAGAAGTTATTACTGGTAACAATAATAAAATACTTGCCGAAAGCCATCCGTCGAAAGCCGTATAAGAAAAGTGAATGTCGAACAAATATTCAGTAGGGGCAGACATTATTTCAATAATAAGCCAGGATACTAATAAGGCGCTCAGAACTAGTAATGTAATTTTCCAATCCATATATTGCAAACAATGTTTTGCCGCATACACCAAATACTTCTTCAATCCATATTCTTTTCCGCGGCGTAATAATGCTACCAGGTAAAGATTAATAAAATTCAAGATGCCGGTGAGGAGCAATAACAGGCATACGCCCGACAAAATGATTAAGTGGGAATGGTTTCCCGAAAGAAACATAGCAGGTTCACGGTCTGTTAAAGAACCGTCCCAGTAAATATCCTTCACAGAAATTAAAGAAAATGTATGTGTGCGAGTGTCATATTTAGGGTCATTTATATACCGTGGAACACTACCTGTCTTATTTATGGCATTTATATCTGTACCGGGTAGGAAACGATAGAGCTCTGTATTCATCCTTTCCCAATGTTGGGATAATTTAGAAGAGAGGATGATATCAAAGTTAATTGTAGTTTTACACTCAGGTTCTCCTACAATGCCTTCTACGGTAATATCTTTGCCATTGCTATAACGTAGTACTTTACCTATCGGATTTTCATTACCGAAAATCTTACGGGCGTATTTTTCTGTTAATAATGCCGACTGAGGTGTTGTGAGAGATAGCTTTCCTTGTCACTATAGGATAATGAAATAACTGGAAAAATACACTGTCGGTAACGAGGCAACGTGCCGGAATACGGTTGGTACCGGAAATGACATAGTCCTTTTCCAATGGAATATAGGTGGTCATAGCTTCTACGAAACGATTGTCGATAGAAATGGTATCATAGTTATATTGTTTCAGTCCACTCAGTCCCCGGTTACCTTCTGTATTGGTACAGATAGCATACACATGCTCCCTGTCGATGCAATGTGTGTCCACTGTCAGTTCCCTATGGATATATCGCATCAAGATGATACTGCATGCCAGACTGAATGCCAGTCCCAGCAATAATGATAGTATACATTAGAACGCATTAAAAGCGCAACA
>ENA-OQMZ01000512-OQMZ01000512.1-human-gut-metagenome-genome-assembly--contig:-NODE-512-length-16469-cov-3.514074_pt1 | contig 16469 bp, 24 predicted proteins | sample MGYA00242621_ERZ504862 | MGnify/ENA primary metagenome ERZ504862 (study PRJEB26092, sample SAMD00036393) | human gut metagenome | host: Homo sapiens | study: EMG produced TPA metagenomics assembly of... | reverse complement strand
GCCGATTTTACCATTAACGCGTGCGCCATAAATTTTATCGAAGCCCCAGTTTTTGAAAGAGTTGGTCGGTTTGCCATAGAAGGCTTCCAATTTCACTTCTTTACCGAAAGTCAGGTTTACACCATCATAACGAAGTATCATAGATATTACCATCTGCAAAGGTTCAGGTTCTGACGACCTGCAGAAAACGCCTACAGCACCGATTTTACCTACAACGTAAGCACGTTGGAATTCAGTGCCTTCATTGCCGATTATCATCTGCTAAATTCTCGTCATTTTGCAGCATGCCAACATATTTTCCAGTCGTCATTGATTTGACCGTTGATGGAAATACGGGAACGCAGTTTTGGAACGATAACCGTCGATATCGCCGGAATAATCAGTGTAGTCATAACGTACCTGACCAGTGATTCCTAACGTTTATCAGATTTTTTTTCTCCAAAGCTGCAACGCGAACACCAAGGCTGTCCAGCTCGTCAGCAAATTCAGCTGCCAAACGATCTACGTTAGCGCCTTTTGCCATTGCTTTAGCAACGATTTGAGCCATTTCGTAACGGGTCATCAGACGATCGCCACCAAAAGTGCCGCTTGCCATACCTCACAATACCAGCTGAAGCCAGTTTGTTTACGGAGTCATACGCCCAATGGCCTGCCGGCACATCGGAGAAGGGGTTTGCAGCATAGGCAGAAGCAGTTACGCCCAATGCCATTGCCATTGCAAGTACTAAAGATTTTTTCATGTTTCTTTCCTCCATTTTTGTTTTCTGTTTTTTCTTCTTTTTCGAAACATTTTGAAACAGAAACTGCAGATTTTTTTCTTTCCGAAAAAAAGATCCTGCCCTTCATCATACCACAGAAATAAATTGGATACAACCATCGGAAAACGGAAAAATGGAAATAAGGAAAATGTAACTGGACAAACTACCCTATGCCATGCTATGTTTGAAGAGGGGGATACATTATTAGCTGTTATTCAAAAAGTTTCTTCTATAAATAAAATAAATGTCGCCTCAAATTCAAATAAAGGAGCAAAAAATGGGCAAAAAGAACAGGCATCGCAGCTGCATTACAAACGTTAAAAGAATATGCTGTCATTACCGCAGCTGTTCTGATCATGGACATTGGAATTTATGTTTTTAAATTCCCCAATAATTTTTCTTTCGGCGGTGTATCCGGTATGGCTGTTGTCATCTGCCGGTTTCTTCCGTTCACTGCCTCACAGATCAACCTTTTTATCAACCTGCTGCTTCTGCTGGTTGGTTTTGCTGTGCTGGGGCGGAACTTCGGCGTCAAGACAGCTACGTGACCGTGCTTTCCTCGGTTCTTCTGAACATTTTTGAAAAGCTGTTTCCGATGGCACATCCGCTTACCGATGAGATCATGCTGGAGCTCTGCTTTGCCATTATTCTTCCGCACTGGCGGCAGCACTGCTGTTTTTTGAGAATGCCTCCGGCGGCGGCACGGACATCATCGCCATGATTATTAAAAATATTCTACAATGAATATTTCCACTGCCCTGCTGGTGACTGACCTCATCGTTGTCATCCTTGCTTTCCTGATTTTCGATACCTTAACCGGACTTTGTTCGGTTCTCGGTCTGATGGCGAAAACACTGCTGATTGACAAAACGATTGAGCGGATGAAGCTGAATAAATTTTTTACGATTATCTCCAACAATCCGCAGCCGATCTGCGATTTCATCACAAAGGATCTCAATCACAGCGCAACCCTTTACGACGCCGTCGGCGCTTACTCCGACCAGCAGCGGACAGTCATTCTCACGGTTGTGGATGTCAAGCAGGCCGTCTATCTTCAGCGGTTTATTCATGATACCGAGCCGACCGCGTTTATTGCGATCACAAAGAGCAGCGAAATTATCGGAAAAGGCTTCATGAGTTATGTCTGATCGATTCAAACCATATTTTTTACGCAAAAATCCGAAGGTTTTTGACGCCTTCGGATTTCTTTGTATGTGCTTATTCTGTTTATTTCTCTTCTGCTGCTTCGGTATCTTCTGCCGGTGCTTCTACGTTGTGGGAAGCCATCAGACTTACGACAATGGATTCCGGATTGGTCTTTATGGTGATATCCGGGTCAGCGGCCAGGGACAGATCTTTGACGCGGATGACATCACCGATCTTCATCTCTCCGACATCGACCATTACCTGATCGACCAGGGATGCCGGGTATGCCATGTAGGCAACCTCGTTCAGATCCTCCTGCAGAACGCCTTCTGCGATCTTTTCATGGTTTACAAGGACAATCTCTGCAACGGAATGAACTTCTCGTTGCTGACCAGTGCCTGGAACTCGATCGAATCGATCTGTCCGGCTACCGGGTTATAATCAACATTTTTGATCAGGACATCGTATGCGGTTCCGTCAACATCCAGCATAATCTGGCTGCCTTTGTGATCTGTCTTCAGCAGTTTCTCGACATCTCTTTTTACCATCTTAACTGGAATGGATTCTTTCATCTCTCTGCCGAATACATTGCCGACAACGTATCCTTCTCTTCTGAGTCTTTTTGCTTTTACATCCAAACTTCTCTTTTCAGCTTTTAAAGTATTCATTTACCTTTTCCTCCAAAAATCTGATTCTTAGCAGGCTTCTTATCTTGTGAAGGGTGTTAAGTTTACTTTGCCTTGTGGCTATGAATAAGTTTCTTGGAACAGGATGTTTGGGAACATGCAAGGAAGAATTGGTTTCTTGTTGATTCCCTTTCTTTGTTCTAGGTGTAATATAATACCACAAACACGATTTGTCAACCCGGATTTTCCGATTTCACAGTTTCTTCACATTTTCAGCACGCTTCCTTATATTCCATCAGTTTCTGGCGTGCTGTGCGGTTCAGACTGCGCGGTACAGCAATCTCAATCGTCGCATAATGATCACCGTGCACGTTCGCATCTTTCATCGATACCATGCCCTTGCCGCGCAGACGGAGCTTACTGCCGGACTGTGTTCCTTCCTTGATTTTGCAGACCACATCTCCGTACAGTGTCGAGACACGCGCTTCACCGCCAAAGACTGCCGTTGTGTATGGAATCTGAATCGTCGTGTAGATGTCCATTCCGCGCCGTTCAAAGCCTTTCTTTTCTTCTACATTGACCTTCAAAAGCAGATCGCCGCGGCGGCCGTTTGATCCTGTATGACCTTTGCCGCGCAGACGGATGCTCTTTCCGCTCTCGATACCGGCCGGGATTTTAACCAGCAGCGTATTGGTCGTTCCATCCGGGTTCCGCAGGGTAATCTGTTTTTCACAGCCCGATGCCGCTTCCTCCAGGCGGATCGAAACCTCAGCGTGCAGATCGAGATCCTCTGCCATACCGCGGCCGGAAAATGCATCCTCAAACGGATGTCTGCTGCTTCCCGAACGCGTATACCGCTCGCTTCCGAATCCACGGCTTTTGCATGAAACATCTGATCAAAGAAATCGCCGAACATATCGTCCGCGTTTCCTTCAAAGTGAAATTCGTGATAGCCGCCGTTGTTTCCGCTTCCGCCGAACGGGTTTCCATACGCACTGCCGTACGGATTTCCACCGCCCTGCTGGCTGTACGCGCCGGCTCCCTGGTCGAACGCCGCGAATCCGAACTGATCGTACATTTTCTTCTTTTCCGGATCGCTTAAGACAGAATACGCTTCTGTCACTTCCTTAAATTTCTTTTCCGCATCCGGGTTTCCCGCATTCGTATCGGGATGATATTTTTTCGCCAGTTTCCGGTATGCACGCTTGATTTCTTTCTCGTCTGCATTCCGGCTGACGCCTAATACTTCATAATAATCTCTTTTTGTTTCCATCATCAGGCACCTCCAGTCAAGCCTTTTCCTGATTTCCCAGGTGAACAATTCCTGGCTCTCTTTATCTGTTCTATTTGTACTATAACACGCATTTTTTACACTGTCAATTCTTTTCACGGAAGATTCAAAATTCCTATACGAATTGAAAAACCTGCCGTGCACTGTTACAATAAGAGATATACGATTCTCACGATTTTTTATGGAGGTACTTGATTGATGCATTCCATTTTCTGGTTCCGCACCCGGCAGTGGGTGTTGAGCCGCGTTCTTCATCTGACAGAGCATAAGAAACAGACACTCCTTGCAGCACCGGATGCCGTTCTGCTGCTCCCCGCGTTATTCCGGAAACGCCGGATCTCCCGGATTCTCCTGGTGACTACCCCCGGCTTTGTCCGCCGCGGAACACTGACGTCTCTGCTGGATGGCTGTAAAAAAGAAAACATTTCCGTCACCATTTTCTCCGAAATCGCCCCGGATCCGCAGATTGAGAGCGTGGAACAGGGTTTCCGTCTTTATCAGCAGATTCAGGCTCAGGCTATCCTCGCCATCGGCGGCGGATCCGTTCTCGATACAGCAAAGCTGATCGGTGCCCGCGTCTGCTGTCCGAAAAAGACGGTTCCTGCGATGCGGGGCCTCCTGAAAGTCCGTCGGAAACTTCCGCCGCTGTTTGCCGTGCCGACGACAGCCGGAACCGGTTCGGAGGCAACGGCGGCAGCTGTCATCACAGACTGTATCGACGGGAAACCATACAAATACGCCGTCAATGACCTCTGTCTGATCCCGGATACGGCAGTTCTCGATCCGCGTCTTACGATCAGCCTCCCGTCCTCTATGACCGCAGATACCGGTATGGATGCCCTGACCCATGCCATGGAAGCTTTTCTGAACCTCTTCGCCTCCCGCAGCGTGCAGAATGCATCCATCGAGGCAGTCTGCGAAAATTTCCATGCCCTGCCCGAAGCCTGGCGTGACGGCTCCCGTCTTGCCGCACGGCAGGAAATGCTTCATGCATCGTATCTGGCCGGTTTCGCTTTTACCAACAACTTTGTCGCTACGTCCATGCCATTGCCCACGCCGTCGGTGCACTGTACCACATTCCGCACGGAAGAGCCAACGCGGTTCTGCTGCCTGCTGTTCTGCGCGAATACGGTTCCTGCATTGCGCCTAAACTTGCCGTTCTCGCCGATGCGCTTTCTCTCGGCGGAGATACCGTTTCTGAAAAGGCTGAGCGGATGATTGCAGCTATCGAGGCTATGCGCGATTCGTTTGACATTCCATCCACTCTGCCGCACCTTTCGCCGAATGATTACACAGAAATAGCACGCCGTGCTTTAAAAGAAGCAAATCCCACCTACCCTGTTCCGCAGATCTGGGATTCTGAAAAAATCTTTTCTGTGCTCCGCCGTGTACAATCCTAAAGCCGCTGTTTTCTCGAATTTAAATTTGACAGAACGCAAAAAACATGGTAATTTATTAGAGATATCGCATAGAGGAGTGAATAAAATGAATAAAAGAACCATGAAAAAAATGGCCAAAGCGAAACAGCAGGCTGCAGAAGCTGCAAAAACAGCGGAAACCGTTGTAAAGACAGCGGCACCGGCAAAAGAAGTAAAACCAACGACTGAAAAAACCTTACATACAGAAGCAGCAGAAGGAAAAGCAGAAGCTGCAAAAGAGCCGAAAAAAGCAACCAAAAAAGAAACCGTTAAAAAAACAAGTAAAAAAGGAAGACCACGGAAACCATGGCAGAAGCAACCAAAACCCCACGTAAAATGACAAAAGTATCTGATACCGTTCTTGAGATCTTCGAGACAAAAGTATCTATGAAAGACCTCGAAGCAGTCATCAAAAAAGAAGTAAAAGCAAAACGGATTAAAAGGCGAGATCAAAATCTACCTGAACGCAGAGCAGAGAGCCGCTTACTACACCGTAGACGGACAGGGATCTGACGATTTCAAAGTAGATCTGACCACTCTTGCTGAATAATTTTTCTGTCAGCTGATCTATCAGAACAGACCAAAAGCGGCATGTCCGAAACAAAGTCTTCCGGATTTTGTTTCGGGCATGTTTTTTGCTGTCTGTTCCCAAACCCAAAAAAACGACAAGGTAATTTTTCTATGAAAACTGTAAACCATCTCGGAACCGACCCGATCGGAAAACTGGTTCCCCGTATTGCTTTTCCGAGCATGCTGGCACAGTTCGTGAGTGTTCTGTACAGCATTGTAGACCGTATGTACATCGGCCACATTGCCTCTGTCGGTGATCTGGCGCTCGCGGGTGTCGGCGTCTGCGGTCCCATTCTCACCATGATCGGCGCGTTCTCCTCCCTCATCGGGGTCGGCGGCGCACCGCTGCTCGGCATCCGGCTCGGAGAGAAAAATGAAAAAGAGGCATCCCGCATCCTGGCTAATGCGTTTCTGATGCTTGTTTCCCTGTCTCTCGTTCTGACAGCCGCGGCGCTTTTTTTAACCCGCCCGATGCTGATGGCATTCGGAGCCAGCACCGTTACGTATCCTTACGCCAGAGCCTATTTTATGATCTACGTTTCCGGCTCTGTGTTTGCGCTTTTATCGACCGGCCTGAACCAGTTTGTGATCTGCCAGGGCTTTGCCAGTGAGGGAATGAAATCTGTTCTGCTAGGCGCCGTCCTGAATCTGCTGCTGGACCCTGTGTTTATCTTCGTTCTGCATCTCGGCGTGCGTGGCGCAGCAATTGCAACCGTGCTCTCCCAGATCGCAAGCTGTCTGTATGTGCTGCATATTCTGTTCGGAAAGACGATTCCGATCCGCATCACCTTCGGCGGGTATTCATTTGCGATCATGAAACGCATTCTGACAGTCGGTTTTACTCCGTTTCTAATCATTGCCATCGACAATGTGATGATCATTGCGATGAACGCCGTCCTGCAGCGGTATGCACCCGCCGGACAAGGAGACAGCTTCATCACCTGTGCAACGATCGTTCAGAGCTTTATGCTGATTATTACGATACCGCTCGGCGGAATCAGCGGCGGAACGCAGTCAATCCTCGCATACAATTATGGAGCTGGAAATTCCGGGCGTATTCTTGAGGCACAGAAAACCATCATCGCACTCTGTGCCGGATTTACGACCTTGATGTTCCTCGTCTCCAATGCCGCCGGAACGCTGTTTGCGCAGCTTTTTACTTCCGATCCGCAGATCGTCTCGATGGTGGTCCGCGCGATCCATATTTCGACACTCTCAGTCATTCCGCTCGGCATTCAGTACGAGATTGTAGACGGCTTTACTGCAATGGGCTGCGTGCGCTATTCGTTTGCACTCTCCTTCTTCCGGAAATTCGTCTACTTTACCGCTCTGTTTCTTCTGCCGCGGTTCTTTGCACTGGAAAACATCTTCTACGTGGAACCTATTTCCGACCTGATCGGGCCGGTTGTCTCAATGATTGTTTACTGGACTTCGATTCAGAAGATTCTGAAACAGCGGGAAGAGGCGGTACGGCTGATGCACACAAAAAAAGCATAAAAAATCTCATATCAAAAAAGCTGTTCTTTTCCGCGGAGTTTTCAAACTCTCACCAGAAAAGAACAGCTTTTTCTGCTTCTGTTAAAATGTCTTCGGCATCGGAACGGTTTCCTGTACTTTCAGACCGTATTTTGCTGCCAGCTGCAGTGCCTTCTGTTCCGTCTCCGGATTCCAGACGGCTTTCGGCGTATGGGCATCACAGCCGAAAACGGCGGTGTTTCCTTCTTCGCCGGCGATCTTCCAGAACTTCTCGTTCGGATACCATCTTTCTTCCATCAGACCAAGGAAATTGATCTCCAGCGGAATGTTTCTCTTTTTCACCTCACGGCAGAGTCTCCGGTATTCCCGGTCGAACACTGCTTCGTCGCCGTTGAATAAAAAGAGATCCGGGTGTGCCAGATACAGGTATTTTCCGGTATCGATGCCTGCCAGGCACTGGTCCACATACTGTTTCAGGTAGCTTCCGTCTGTTGTTCCATGGCCGCTGTAGAGAATCTTTTCGATCTCATTTCCCAGGCTGTGCTGGCCAAGCACAAAGTACTCAAACGGATAGTCCGACAAAAATCAATCAGCTGATCCCAGAATCTCGGGAAATACTCTGTTTCGAGTCCGAGATGGATTTCAATATCCTTGTCATACTCTTTTTTCAATGCCAGCACGGTGTCTACATAGCCTTCCACCTGATCGAGCCGCATCCGCATGCCGGAATCGTAGCCGTCCGGGAACGGATAAGGCGAATGGTCGGAAAAACCGAGAATTTTAAGGCCGCCCTCAATCGCGCGCTCCACATACTCCCGCTCCGTTCCGTCCGCATGGCGGCACCGCCATGTATGGGTATGATAATTTGCAATCATGATCTGTAACCTTCTTTATTTTGTATCTTATTCTGCTGCTTCTTTGGAGATATCCGTTCCAAAATATTTTTCCGAAAGCTCTGTCAGTGTTCCTTCTTCTGCGAGCTCGCCAAGTGCTTTGTTGACTGCCTCAAGCAGCGTCTTGGTCTCATCGCCTTTTTTCATCGGAATACCGACTTTTGTGGATTCCGGATCGAGACATGCAATTTTGATCTCTGCATCCGGGTGTGCTTTCATATAATCGTAATACGTTACCTCTGCGTTCAGAGTTGCATCGATACGGCCGCTTAAGAGAAGCTCGAAAGTCTGCTCCAGATCGTCAACACCGGTAACGGCTGCGCCATATTTCTCGGCAACTTCTGCATACGTACTGGAAATGGTGTTCGCGGTGCTCTTTCCGTCGAGATCCTCCATGGACTGGATTTCATCGTTAGCAGAGTTTACGATAACAGCGGTGCGGTTGTATGCGTATGGATCGGAAAAGCTGTATTTCTCAGCGCGCTCCTCTGTGATATCTACGCCGTTTACCATGATATCGTACCGGCCGAATCGATTCCTGCAAGAAGGCCGTCCCACTCACCCTCTACAAAGGTTGCTTTCACGCCGAGTTTCTCTGCGATCTGCTGTGCCACTTCTACGTCATAGCCGACCAGGTTGTCGTCCTCATCGTGATACGTCCACGGTGCCCAGGTTCCTTCCATTGCCACAACGATCTCACCCTTGCTCTGGATCTGCTCTAAAAGATCCCCAGACGCACTTGCAGAAGATGCTGATGAAGAGGAAGAAGCACTGCTGTTATCTGCCGTGCTGTTTCCGCATCCGGTCAGTAAAAAGGATGATGTCAGGATACCTGCCAGAAATACTGCTGCCATTTTCTTTTTCATAATATTCGCCACTCCTTTTTTGTTTTGTTCTGGAAGAAGCTACCTTTGCTTCTTCTGTTTTCTTTATTGCAAACTGTCCGGATTCCGTGCTCCGGGCAGGATTTGCCGCTTTGCGGGATACCTTACTCGTAATGCTGTTCAATATTCTGCAAAAATGTTCTCGTCCGCTCTTCCCGCGGATTTGCGAAAAATTCCTTCGACGGACCTTCCTCAACGACAACGCCGTTTTCCATAAAGACAACTTTGTTCGAAACGTTTCTTGCAAAGCCCATCTCATGCGTGACAACGAGCATTGTCATTCCCTCTTTGGCAAGCTGGCGCATAACACCAAGCACCTCGCCGGTCAGCTCCGGGTCGAGTGCTGAGGTCGGCTCATCAAAATAGATAATTTCCGGATCGGTTGCCAGTGCACGGGCGATTGCCACCCTCTGCTGCTGTCCGCCGGAAAGCTGATGCGGATAGTAGTCCGCACGGTCCAGCATGCCTACTTTTTCAAGCGCTGCACGCGCTTTTTCCTCCGCCCTGGTTTTTGGCATTTTTCTGCCGATGATCAGGCCTTCGGTTACGTTATGAAGGGCTGTTTTGTTCAGGAACAGGTTATAGTTCTGAAATACAAATGCGGTTTTCTGACGGATCGCCGCGATATCTTTTTTGCTGATGTTGTGGAACGGATATTCTTTCCCGTCAAAGATCAGGCTGCCGCCGTCCGCATGCTCCAGAAAGTTGACACAGCGCAGCATCGTCGTTTTTCCCGAACCACTCGGACCGAGGATTGCAACAACATCGCCCTGTTTTACTTTTAAATCTACACCTTTTAATACTTCCAGGCTGCCGAACGCTTTCTTTAATCCTTTAATTTCCAGCATGGCTTATTCCCCTTTTTTCTGATATGTACTCAGTTTCTTCTCTCCGATTCCCTGCAGCTTCGTGAGCACAGTGGAGAACAGCAGGTAGATCAGTCCTACTTCAATATACAGTGCCAGCGGCTCATGGGTGCGCGCTACAATCCGCTGCGTTACCATAAACATCTCCGTTACGGTGATATTTGCGGCAAGGGAAGTATCCTTTACCATGGCGATCAGAGAGTTGGAAAGCGGCGGGAAAGCGGTGCGCATCGCCTGCGGAAGGATAATTCTCCGCATGATCTGCAGATACGACATGCCGACACAGTAGCCGGCTTCGAGCTGGCCTGCCGGAACGGCTTCCAGGGCCGCACGCATCGTCTCGGCACTGTAGGCGCCTCATTCAGGGAAAAGACGAGAACTGCCGCCGGAAACGGATCGATCAGAATACCGGCGCGCGGAAGTCCGTAAAACACAACGAAAAGCTGGACCAGAAGCGGGGTTCCGCGGAAAATCCAGATATAGAAACGTGCAATCTGACGAAGGCCTTTGATGTTTGCAAACTGTACCATAGCCATTGCCGTCGCAATTACAAGTGCAATGGAAAACGAGATTACAGTAAGCGGAATCGTCACCTTAAGGCCCGGCAGAAAGATTTTCCAGAAAGAATCCAGAAGAATATTCCATAATCTTTCGCTCATTTCGATATATCCCCCTTATTTTTACATTTTCCTAGATAGGATAACACTTCAAGTCCGCTTCAAGTCAAGTGTTTTTTCATATACCCCTCCCCCGCATGCAAGAATCCCCGGGAAACACGTTTTTCAACGGCCCCGGGGACACTTATTTATGGTTGGTTTTAAGAGGAAGGATCTTGTCTTTTTTTATGGTATTATGTTATTTACTGCTTAGTCCTGTGTCACATTAAATGCTCTTGCACCAGGGTATACAGCGGCCGTTCCAAGTTCTTCTTCGATTCGGAGAAGCTGGTTGTATTTTGCAACACGCTCGGTACGGCTCGGTGCACCGGTCTTGATCTGGCAGGTGTTCAGGGCAACAGCCAGGTCTGCGATGGTGGTATCCTCGGTCTCACCGGAACGGTGGGAGGAAATTGCGGTGTAGCCTGCTTTGTGAGCCATTTTGATTGCCTCAAGGGTCTCAGATACAGAACCGATCTGGTTCAGTTTGATCAGGATGGAATTTCCGCAGCCAAGGGAGATACCTTTTGCCAGACGCTCAGTATTGGTTACAAACAGGTCGTCACCGACAAGCTGTACTTTTCCGCCAAGCTCTGCGGTCAGCTCTTTCCAGCCTTCCCAGTCTTCTTCATCCAGAGCATCCTCGATGGAGATGATCGGATATTTCTCTACCAGTGCTTTCCAGTGAGCGATCAGCTCTTTGGAAGTAAATACAGTGCCGGCTTTCGGCAGTTTGTATTCACCCTTGGTTCCTGTCTTCCACTCGGAGGAAGCAGCATCCATCGCGATCTTGAAGTCTCTGCCTGGCTCGTAGCCTGCTTTTTTCACTGCCTCAAGAATGGTCTCGATGGCTTCTTCATCGGATTTCAGAGCCGGTGCAAAACCGCCTTCATCTCCAACCGATGTTGCCAGTCCGCGCTCTTTTAAGATGGCAGCCAGTGCATGGAAGACCTCAGCGCACCATCTTAAGCACTCTTTGAAAGAAGATGCTCCAACCGGCATGATCATGAACTCCTGTACATCCAGGCCGGAAGAAAGTGCGTGGCATCCGCCGTTGATGATGTTCATCATCGGAACCGGCAGACGATTTCCGGAAACGCCGCCGAAGAAGCGGTACAGCGGAATCTCAAGTGCGTTTGCTGCTGCTCTTGCGCAGGCAATGGATACAGCCAGAATGGCGTTTGCACCCAGGCGGGATTTATCTTTTGTTCCGTCTGCATCGATCATGCTTTGTCTACAGCGTAGGTATCGGATGCATCCATACCTTTTAAGGTATCGTTGATGACGGTGTTGATGTTTTCTACTGCTTTCTGCACACCTTTTCCAAGGTATCTTGCTTTATCTCCATCTCGTAATTCCAGTGCCTCAAACTCACCGGTAGATGCGCCGCTTGGTGCCATGCCGCGCCCTACAACGCCCCCTGCAAGAACAACCTCAGCTTCTACGGTTGGGTTTCCTCTGGAATCCAGAATTTCTCTTCCTTTTACTTCCTCAATTTTCAGGCTCTTCACTTTTCGTGTGCTCCTTTCTCGTTTGTTTCTGGAGTTTCCCGCCTGCGAAGTGTCCAGGATCCGCAGACGGGAGATAACAATGATTGATTCACTTTGGTTAGCCTTTACTAACTATAATTCATTATAACTAATTTTTTAAAAATTGCAAGTGGGTAAAGTGATACTTTTTCTCAGAAATGCAAAAAAGTTTTTCTGTTCTTATTTTTCCTGTTTAAATGCCTCTTCCAGCGTATGCCATCCAAGCACTGCACATTTCACTCTTGCCGGCATGTGGGAGATATCTTTCAGTGCACCAGCCTCCTCGAGTTCGTCAATCTCCTCGTCGGATGCTTCTCCTTTGATCATGCGCAGAAACAGATTTCCCAGGCGCAGTGCCTCGTCCTTCGTCTTTCCGATGATCATGCCGAGCATAATGTCCGCCGATGCCTGCGAAATCGCACAGCCGTCGCCCACGAACGCACCGTCCGTGATCACATCGCCGTCGACTTTTAATTTCAGCCAGATATCATCGCCGCAGCTTGGGTTGACGCCCTCGAGTACGATGTCCGCATCCGGCAGATCATGCTTGAATTCCGGACGCAGATTGTGCTCCGTCAAAATTTCGTTATAAAATCCTCTACTCTCCATAGCCCATTCTCCTTCTGATTGTGGATACACTTTCGATCAGTGCATCAATCTCTTCCGGTGTATTATAAAACATCATGCTGGCTCTTGTCGAACTTCGGACGCCAAGATATTCCAGAAGCGGCTGTGCACAGTGGTGGCCTGCCCGCACATCGATGCCGTCAGAAGAAAGAATTTCGCTCACATCGTGCGGATGCACGCCGTCAATCGTAAACGAAACGATGCCCGTGTGGTTGGCCGGATCTTTGGAACCGAGGATATGAACGTACGGCAGCGCGCCGAGTCCTTCCATAGCACGTTGCGTCAGTTCCAGCTCTTTTTTCTGGATATAATCAAATCCTTTTTCCTGCAGATACCGGATCGCTGCGGCCAGCCCCACCGCACCGGCTGCATTTACCGTTCCCGCCTCAAATTTCTGCGGAACCGGTGCAAAAACGGCTCCGTCGCGGTAAACGGAATCGATCATCTCGCCTCCGGTTAAAAACGGCGGCATTTTTTCCAGCAGTTCCCGTTTTCCATACAGACAGCCGATTCCCATCGGGCCCATCAGCTTATGGCCGGAAAAGGCGAGAAAATCTGCATCCAGCGCCTGTACGTCGACCGGCATATGCGGAACGCTCTGGGCGCCGTCCACAACGACAACGGCTCCCACGCGGTGCGCCATCTCCGTGATTTTCTGGATCGGATTCACGCAGCCGAGCACATTCGATACCTGCGCAACAGCCACAAGACGTGTTCTCTCATTAATGCCCTTTTGGAGCTCCTCATCGGTCAGCTCGCCCTCACTGGTACATTCCAGATAATGGAGCTTTGCCCCAGTCATACGCGACACCATCTGCCACGGAAGCAGATTGCTGTGATGCTCCATGATTGTTACAGCGATCTCGTCGCCTTCCTTTAAAAAGTTCAGGCCATAGCTGTATGCCACAAGGTTCAGGCTTTCCGTTGTATTCTGGGTAAAAATAATCTCCTCCGGCTCTTCTGCATGAATAAACTCCTGTACGGTCTTCCTTGCCTCCTGATAGCTCTCCGTCGCCTCCAGGCTTAAAGGATAGAAGCCTCGCAGAGGATTTGCATTTTTCTGTTCGTAAAATTCCTGTACTGCAGCAAGAACGCATGACGGGCGCTGTGCCGTCGCCGCGTTGTCCAGATAGATCGTGTCCATTTGCTGCAGAAGCGGGAAATTTTTTCTGATGTTATCTGTTGTCACGGTCAAGCACCTCCGCAAGCTGTGTTTTTACTTTCTGTTCGATGTCCGCATCGCCGATCTTCTGGATTTTTGCTTCCAGTTTCGCCCGCGCTATCGTATTTTCTGCCTGTGTACGGTCCATGCCGCGCGCACCGAAGTAAAACAGTGTCTCTTCATCGAGTTCTCCGATTGCCGCGCCGTGGCTTCCCTGTACGTTTTCCTCTGCACAGAGGATCACAGGAATCGTCTTGTTGACTACATCATCGCCGAGCAGCAATACCTGTTCTGTCTCTGCTCCGACGGAATCTGCCGAACCGCGCACAAAGTCGATTGTGCCGCGGAAGATCTTTTCCGCCGCATCCATCAGCGTTCCGTCTGCCTGGATCGTGCTCTTGGTTACTTTTCCGAAGTGGCGCACATTCAGATTGACATCAAATTTCTGCTGATTCTGCAGAAGATAGCCGATTTTTGCCTGCAGTGATGCGTGATCCTTCTGCAGTTCGGTCCAGATACCGTCATAGACATCGCCTTTTCCGACAACGACCTGTAAAAGATCCAGTGCACCATTTTCCTCGCAGATGCATCCGACATCATTTAAAAGCTCCTGTCCCTCACCGCGCATCATCACCTGCACGAGCCGGATGCGGCTGTTTTTTTTCGCGTAAAGTTCTGTCCGCACCGCGAGCTGTCCCGCTGCCTGTGCCGGTTCAAATACCTCGAAAACGGTAAGGGAAGCTCCCTCTTCTGCCGCCGCGCGGATCTTTCCGGATGAAACCTTCTCTTTTCCCTGTCCGATGGAAAGCGTGACCTGTTTCGTCTGCCCCTCCTTTGCAGAGACACTCCAGTTTTTCGTCTGCTCCGGTGCAAAAAGGACATCCGTCTCTTTTCCTGCCCCGGTATTCATAGCTTCCGGAAAACCCGTTATCTCATCATCCGCAGATGGCTCTTCCGCGCAGATTTCACACGGCGCACCCGCCGCCCATTTTACTTTTGTATCATTTAATCCCAGCCAGTACCATGTTTTCGATGGAAGCTGGTTGATTTTCATGCTGTTCTGTTCTTCCATGGGTCTGGCCTCCTTATCCAATGCTGCCCTTCATCTCGAGGCGGATCAGATTGTTCATCTCCACCGCGTACTCCAGCGGCAGTTCTTTTGAAACATCATCCGCGAATCCGCTGACGATGCACGCTCTCGCATCCTCTTCCGCCATGCCGCGCGACATCAGATAAAAGACGGCTTCATCGCTGATGCTTCCGATCTGTGCTTCATGGCCGATGTTCGCATCTTTTGTACGGATATCCATCGCCGGAATCGTGTCCGACCGGGAGATATCATCGAGCATCAGAGACTGGCAGGAAACGGCTGATTTCGTGTTCTTTGCCGCTTTTGTTGCAGAGACTGACGAACGGAAGGTGCTGATGCCGCCGTCCTTCGAGATCGATTTCGTGTTAATATAGGAACTCGTATCCGGCGCGCTGTGGACAACCTTCGCTCCGGTATCGAGATTCTGGCCCTTACCGGCGAACGTGATGCCGGTAAATTCCATCTTTGCGCCTCTTCCTTTCAGCACGCTCATCGGGTACAGGTAGGAAACGTGGGAGCCGAATGAACCGGAAACCCACTCGATTTTTCCGCCCTCCTCGACCTGCGCGCGCTTCGTGTTCAGGTTGTACATATTCTTCGACCAGTTTTCAATCGTAGAATAACGGAGTCTTGCATTCTTTCCGACAAACAGCTCCACACATCCGGCATGGAGGTTGGCCACATTGTATTTCGGTGCGGAACAGCCCTCGATAAAGTGAAGGTCCGCGTCCTCATCGACAATAATCAGCGTATGCTCGAACTGGCCTGCGCCCGGCGCATTCAGACGGAAATACGACTGCAGCGGGATTTCCACGGAAACCCCCTTCGGCACATAGACAAACGAACCGCCGGACCAGACGGCTCCGTGCAGTGCGGCAAATTTGTGGTCGGTCGGTTTCACCAGTTTCATAAAGTGTTTCCGCACCATATCCGCGTACTCACCATGCAGCGCACTCTCCATATCGGTATAGACAACACCCTGCGCCGCAACTTCCGCGCGGACGTTGTGATAGACCAGCTCCGAATCATACTGTGCGCCCACGCCGGCGAGTGATTTCCGCTCTGCCTGCGGGATGCCGAGACGCTCAAACGTATTTTTGATGTCATCCGGCACATCGGACCACTTTGCTTTCATTTTCGTATTCGGGCGGACATACGTTACGATGTCATCCATGTTCAGACCCTCAATCGACGGACCCCAATCCGGAATCGGCATCTGGTTGTAGATCTGTAAAGAATGCAGACGGAACAACTGCATCCAGGCAGGGTCTTTCTTCTCATCCGAAATTTTCTGTACAATTTCCGGCGTCAGGCCGGCTTTTACTTTATAGGCATCCTTTTCATCGTCTTTGAAATCATAGATGCTTCGGTCAATATCCTCTACATAACTTTTTTCTCTCACAGCGTTTTCATCCTTTCTTTCTGTGACCTTTCGGTTTTACGTCCAGTTGACTTTTCCGTATTTTCCAAACTCCGT
>ENA-OQMZ01000510-OQMZ01000510.1-human-gut-metagenome-genome-assembly--contig:-NODE-510-length-16512-cov-2.562649_pt1 | contig 16512 bp, 19 predicted proteins | sample MGYA00242621_ERZ504862 | MGnify/ENA primary metagenome ERZ504862 (study PRJEB26092, sample SAMD00036393) | human gut metagenome | host: Homo sapiens | study: EMG produced TPA metagenomics assembly of... | reverse complement strand
AACGTCGTTTCCTTTAACGGTCGCTTTCAAGTCCCGTCATTCGCTTGTTAGCAAAATAGAAAAGATTGATAACACAAGGTATCAAGTCTTTTCTATGGTGCGAGTGACGGACTTGAACCCGTACGTCGTGAAACACACGCCCCTCAAACGTGCCTGTCTGCCTATTCCAGCACACTCGCATTTATTAGATTTTTGTCGGTTTCTCAACTCAACAATCAAGATTATATCATAAGGTATTCAACTTGTCAACACATATTTGAAAGTTTTTTCAATTTTCTTACATAATTTTTTCTCTATCTGCAAAAAAACGCATAAAAACTGAAACTTTATGCTTTTACAAAAATGACATCGGGATAGGCTGTATCCGACATCATCCTATTTTTTGGCAATCAGCGAGAATTTTTTCTGCAACTTTTGGCAATTCATCGAACGAACTGATTGTATATTCGGGATTTTCCGTTGTGCCGAATCCGTATGATGCAAACACGAACGGTATTTCTGCATCTTTTGCGGCAAGCTGATCACCGATTGTATCGCCGAGATACACAGCCTTATCAATGCCGTTACGCTCCATAACAAGCTTTATATTCTCTCCCTTTGTCAGATTTGTCTGCCCGACATTCAAATCGGAAAATATTTTTCAAGCTTATGAGCAAACAAAAATGCCTCTATATATCCGCATTGACAATTACTGATTATGCCGAGAAAATAATTCTTTGAAAGAATTTCAAGTGTACTTTCAAGATTATCATACAAATGACCGCCCGTTTTGCGAAGTGACGGAATCTGTTCAGCGCAACATTCCTTCACAATTGCAACCGAATTTTCAAGCGTAAGTTCGGGCAACATTATTGACGCAATCTGTTCAACCGTTTTTCCCATATAGCTGTTCATTTCTTCAAGTGTGATTTGCTTTGTTGTTTCTTTATGTTTTTTAAGTATATCGTTCCACACAGGCAAAATCACATCACAAGTGTGCCACAATGTACCGTCAAGGTCAAATAAAAACTGCTTTTTTCATAAATTCATATCTCCAAATTAAATATGTTTAACAGACTCCCGTTGCCAAAACGATATTATCACAACGGATTTTGGTTGTCAAGGTATGGTGCTGTAGATATGTTACTTTACCTGTGGGCGTCCGATAAATGCCCTACTGACATACAAAAAATTAATGTGGTAAAAACAAGTCCCGTCACACCGCTTGACGGTAAAATAAAAAGCAGTCAACACAAATGTGTCAACTGCTTTTATGGTGCGAGTGACGGGACTTGAACCCGTACGTCGTGAAACACACGCCCCTCAAACGTGCCTGTCTGCCTATTCCAGCACACTCGCATTTATCTCTCACTTTTTTCGTGAGCAGTATTGATTATACGGTAAAACTGATTTTTTGTCAATACTTTTTTAAAAGTTTTTTAATATTTCTTTTCCCTTTCCCCTGCATCGGATTGCAACACAGGGGAAAGATTTTAGATTCTAAATAAATCAGTTTTCCGAACTTGTACCCTTTTTGACCTGCTTTTCAAACTTATCAAGACAGGTATTCCAGTTATCGTATGACGGATCGTTACGCTTATCTTTGAAGAGCTTTGTATCGTCAAGATACTTTCCGATATAATTTGTCAGCTTCACAGCACCTTTGTAGTTAAGGTGATCGCCTTTATCCTTTGAATCCTTTTTCCAATCAATCGGGATATCGTCACGGAGCAAATTGGTGTCGATATAATCAACACCGAGATCCTTTGAAACCGCTTCCATAGCATTATGTCGCTGATAGTTCCAGTTCTTTGTGCTTGGGGTACTTATCAGCACAAGTTTTGTACCGTGCTTTTTACAGAATTTCGCAATTTCTTTGAGATACTTTTTGTTGGTAGAAAGTATCGGTGCAGAAACATCGGAATACTTCATATATTCTTGATAGCCTTATCTGTCGCAGGCTTAGACTTTTTAGTAAAGTAATAACCTTTGTTATTCTCGTTCGCAGTATATTCAACTGTAGCCGAAAAATCCTTGAGCTGAAGATTCTTCCAACGGTCATGATATCTGAACACAGGGAAAATCTGCTCTGCCTTATATGTGATTTCATCCTCAAAATAAGATTTTCTGAAAATCGCATTGGTTTCAAGGAACACAATCTTCGGACTTTGTTTTTCAAAAGTTTTTTTCAAAAATTCCATTGAGTACACAAGCTTTTGAGCCGGAGAAGAAACATCATACGAGGTAATTCCGTAATCCCTCCAGATATAGAGCGGAATGAACGAATGATACACCTCGCTGTCACCGATAAATACAGTGTCAATACTGTCTTTAGGTTCACTGAAAATACCGTTTGCTCTCGGATAATGAATGCCCGCCGCCTTGTCATTTGACTTTGGCTGAAATATGAGTGAGGACACCTGAAGTAATCCGAGAAGTATTGCAACAAACAGGACACAGCTGACAATTCTCTTAATTATTTTCTTCATAATCAGACCTCCTTAGAAGTTCGCATAAATCGGATCAACGGGAACATAGCCCTTGCCGTAAGCACCGAAGATTATGATGAACATAATAAGAGCGTAAACAGCCGCCCATCTTATAACAACATTTCTCTTTGCAATTGCACCACGCACACATATTCCCTTTTCATTGAGAACGCTGATTACAAAAATAAATGCAAGCGCAATAAGCACGATCATAACATCATGCATATCAATTTTCAGCTTTTTCATAAGCTCATAGTTAAGGCTTGAAAAGCTGAAATCGGTCACCATTTTTCAAACATTGAAAGACCTGTTGTAAGTCTTTCTGCTCTGAAAAACATTTCGCCGATAACAACAAGTATGCCTGTACGAACTATCTGAAACACTTTGTACGCAAAGCATTCGGAATTGATGTGAAGCTTTTTATTGAATGCGGTAACCGCAGGGGCAATGATGTTGCCCGACAGAATAAGCACAAAGTGGTACATACCGAAGAATATGTAACCCCACGCAGAACCGTGCCACAGTCCGTTGCAGAACCATACACAGAACAACGCTATGCTTCCCGCAAGCAACGGACCAAAGTGGTTGCCGAGCTTTTTGCGTGCGAAGATGTAAGATTTTTCATCGGCTTTGACATGGTGACGGGATAGAAGATATAATCCTTGAACCATGTGCCGAGTGTGATATGCCACCTTTCCAAAATTCTGAAATTGATTTTGAAAAGAAAGGTCTTTGAAAGTTTTCGGGCATTGTAACGCCGAAAATCTGAGCAACACCCATTACGGCATCCATTGTACCGGAGAAATCGCAATAAAGCTGAATTGTATAGGCAATTGCTCCGAGAGCGATTATTCCGCCCTGATAGTCATCGTAATGCTGAAAATCTGCTTAATCATAGGATTAAGTCTGTCAGCGATTACGAGTTTTTTCATAAGACCGAAAAGAATACGGATTGCACCGAGTTTTAAGTTTTCAAACTCAATTTGCTTTACATTCCACAGCTGATTGGCTGTCTGACCGTAACGGCAGATAGGGCCTTCTACAATCTGCGGAAAGAAAGACATGAACAACGCAAGTCTTAATATGTTGTCATCTGCTTTAATAAGCCCTCTGTAAACATCAAAGAGGTACGATACAGCCTGCAAAGTAAAGAATGAAATACCAATCGGCATTATATAACTCGGAATGTCAAACTGAATCGGAATATTCAAAAGCAATAACAGCGAATTTACATTTGTTGTAAAAAACGGTGAATATTTGATTACAAGCAGACCGCCTATCATAAGTACGGCGGCAAACAACAGAACTCTGCGACTGCGGTGGAGATATACCTTTTTAAGAGCCTTTTTCTCCTCCTTAGGCACAGCCTTTAGTGCCGCACTTTTTTGCGTTTGAATCCTGTCAAGCCACAAGCCGAAATAATGGACACCCATTATTATCAGGCATAAATAGGCAATCAACTGACCGCTTATCAGCCAAAAGAAAGCAAAGCTTGCAATAAGCAGAAAATACTTTCTTGCTTTTTGCGGAATGACGGCATACACAACAACTGAAACAGGCAGAAAAATGGCAAGAAACGCTACCGAAAAATACGAGGTCAGCGTGTCAAGACTGCCCGCCATCAGTAATGATGGAAGATCCATCTTATTCCTCCTCTTGGAGTCTTTCAATCATACTCCACATTGCCTTTACTGAATTAAAGTTTGCAGGAACAACTTCCACTGCAGGAACTGTCACATCAAAAGCGTCCTCAATCTCAGCAATAAGAGAAATGATTGAAAGAGAGTCAAGATAGTGACCGTCAATAAGGTTTTCGCAACCTTCGTAATCTACATCCGGTTTAATGTCCTCTAAAATCTCAATAAGTTCATCCATTTTAATTCGTTTCCTTTCTGTAATTGGGTTTGTTTAAATTAAATGTTTCAAAGGAATCACGGACGCAAAGATATGTTCCGTCCTCCTTTTTTTATGTAAACCGAGGGAATATCACGACTTAAAAACAAAGAAATTCCCTCTGTCATACAATAAGCGCCTGTATTTTCAAAACAAATTATATCACCGATTTCAATATCAGGCAAAGAAATCTGTTTTGCGATTATATCATTCATTGAACAAAGCGAACCGCAGATATTCCATGATTCGGTACACGGCTCGGTTTCTTTTCCGCAAACCGAAAGGTACGGCTGTTTCATTGCCATATGCTGACCGTAGTACACAATATGGTTCATTCCGCCGTCAACAAGAAGGTAGTTCTCCCCTTTGTTGCACTTTTTATCAACGATATGCGTGTAGTATTTACCGCAGATTGCGGCAATGCTTCGTCCGAGCTCAAGCGTGATTTTCGGCTTTGAAGTCATCTCATTCAAAAGCTGTGCAAATCCGCCGATAAGCTCGTCCTCATTTATGGTATCTTCCTTGAAATAGGCTGCAGGGAATCCTGTGCCGTATTCAAGCTCTTCTGCGGTATAATCATATTTCTCTTTGAGAAGAATAAGGAGATTGTCAAGTTTGTCAATTTCTCTCTTGAGTTTTTTAAGAGAGGTTTTCTGTGTTCCTGAAAAGAACTGAATACCGAGTATGTCAAGATATTCAAATTCGTTTCTTTTTGAAATAATTTCTTCGATTTCATCGGAATTAATTCCGAACTGACTTCCGTTTGTAAGTCTTAAAAGCAAAGAAATTTTCTTTTTATATTTTTCGGACAATTCTCTGAAAAGATTAAACTGTGTAAGTGACTCTACGGTGAATATTCTGTCGCATTTTCCGTTTGCAACCATATTTTCCATAACTTCGGGAGTTTTGTACACACCCGAAATCACCATCATTTTGTCGGGAATATCAAGTAAATCGCAGATTTCAGCCTCACCCGGTGAGCAGATTTCAAAGCGGTCAACATCATTTTCAAGTTCTGCCGTAATAAATGTTGTTTGCCTTGATTGCATAGCAGATTGCAACATCTTCGGGAAGCATTTTTCTGAGATATGCTACTCTGTCTTTGAGAGTTTTTACATCAAAAACATAGAATGCAGTTTTGTTCTGCTTTAATATTTCGTTCATTTTCTTCTGCCCCCTGCAATTTCAGCAAGCTTTTTACGGTCAATTTTGCCGTTCTTTGTTAGCGGCATTTCATCAACCTTGCGGATAACGCCCGGAATCATAAACGCAGGCAAATCCCTTGACATTGATGCGGCAAGCTCGTCCTTTTCAATTGAGCCTACGAAAAAGCCCTTGAGCCTTGATTTTTTCTCATCAAAAATACAACAGCATTGCTCAACACCGTCAACGGCTGACATCTCACGCTCGATTTCCTCAAGCTCTATGCGATGTCCCATATATTTAATCTGAAAATCCTTTCTTCCGCTGAAAACAAGTTCACCGTTTTCGTTGTATCTTGCTAGGTCGCCTGTCCTGTAAATTAATTCAGGATAGTACGGATTAAGCGGATTCTGAACAAAAGCCTTTGCATTCTGTTCGGGATTTGAGTAGTAACCGAGTGCAAGAGCAGTACCTCTCACGCAGATTTCACCGACTTTGCCAACCTCTGAAATTCTGCTATTATTCTCATCAAGAAGAATAACATCTTCATTGGGGAACGGTTTGCCTATCGGAATACCGTCTGCATAGTCGCAGTCGTTGTCGAGAATATGGTATGTGCAGTTACAGGTGATTTCCGTCGGTCCGTAAAGATTGACATACTTCGCATTTGGAAGATGTGAACGGAAATTTTTAAGCGCCTTGAGCGGCATAACCTCACCGCTGAAAAGAATCTTATTAACGGTTTCGGGAGTTCTGTAGTCAAGCGCATGGAATGTGCTGATAAGGCAGAGAGCCGAAACAGCCCATATCATAACAGTAATCCTGCGGTCACATATGAAGTCAATGAGTTCGGCAGGAGCGGAGAACATTCTTCTCGGCACAACAACAAGAGTTGCGCCTGTTTTAACAGCCGAATAGATATCCTTGACGGACACATCAAAATCAAACGGTGCTTGATTTGCTATTACATCGTTATTATCAATGCCGAATATTTCGGTAAAATGGTCAATAAAGTCAATTACACTTCTGTGACACACAACAATTCCCTTTGGAGTGCCTGTTGAACCCGAAGTGAAGTTGATATAGAGCGGATCTGTATCAATTTTATGACTGCGGATTTCGCCAAGCTTTGCATAATCAGGCTCCGATTTTGCCAAATCTTCAAAGGTCACAATTTTTCTTTCAGAGAAATATTCTTTCGCTGTTTCAAGCAAGCTTTCAGAAGTTACAATCACCTTTGGATTGAGTACGGAAACTGTAGTCTGAAGTCTGTTCTGCGGAAGCTCCGTGTTGAGAACGGAATAAAATCCGCCTGCGTACACGGTTGCAAAAAATGCCGCTACCGCATCGGCGCATTTTTCCATATATATGCCTACTGCATCTCCCAATGTGATAAGTTCAGAAAGGGCGGTTCCGACAGATGAGCTGAGTTTTACAAGCTCGGAATATGAATAGGAAACCTTTTCGTCAGTTACCGCACATTTTTCGGGAAAGTATTCGGCTGAGTTTTCAAGATAAGCCAGCACACTGCTGTTCATAGCTGCACCTCATTATATATCCGTATATTAATTGTCAAATTATAAATTCGTTAACCAAATATTATATATTGCAAACGCATTACTATGATACCACAAAATTCGTCAAAAAGCATCACAAAAATGTCACAAGTAAGCGATTATTTGTATTTTCAGCAATTTGCACAAATAATCAGTCAACAATCGGCAGTTTCACTTCAAATACGGCGCCGTCAAGGTAGTTATACGCTGTTACGCTGCCCTTGTGAAGATGTATAATCTCATTTGCAAGCGACAGACCGATGCCCGTTCCGCCGTCACTGCCTTTGTAGAATCTGTCGAAGATATGTTCAATATCATCACGGTTTATACCGTTACCGTCATCCTTGAATCGGATATAAACATATTTCTGATTGGTTTCGCAGGCAACAGTAATTTTCTTTTTTGAATATTTCAGACCGTTTATTATGATATTTCGGAATGCCCTTGCCATTTGATCTTCATCACATTTTACATAGATTTCTTCATCGGGAAATTCAGGCACAATGCTTATGCCGTTCATCTGCTGAACAGCATCAAGTGACCGAAAACAATCGTAAAGAACCTCTTTTATGTCAAGCTTTACAAGGTCAAGCTTAAAATGTCGTGAATCAATTTTTGAAATTGAAAGAATTTCCTCAACAAGACCTGTCATTCTCTCGGTTTCCTGCATAATTATGCCTGCGGCATTTTGCGGATCTACAACATCCATTTCAATGCCCTCGGCATAGCCTTGAATTGCCATAAGAGGGGTTTTGAGTTCATGAGAAGAATTCTGAAAGAATCTGCGCTGAGTTTTCTGTGATTCCTCAATTTTAACACCGAGTCTGTAACCGATTATGCTCATCACAACAATTGCGCAAAGAAAAATTGCTGAAATAAGCCAGTTGAGCGAACGGGTATATTTTACGATATGGTCGATATTTATGTACATTAAATACACAGGCGAATCGTTTTCATCGGATTCTGCATCGTCCCAATAATCATAATTCTGCGGTTCTTCATAAACGGTAAATACATAATAGCCGTTATCTGTTTGAAGTGTATATATTTGTTCTTCGGATATATTGTGATTCTTAACCCATTCGGTGAGTTCGTATGTACTTTTTAATGAAGTTGAATTTGAGCCGACAAGGCTGTTGCCCTCGGAGGTGTTTTTGTCATTAAGAGCGTCTGTTACATCAATATAGTAAATATCCGAGGTGAAATACGAATCCTGATAACCGCTTTCAAACTTTTTTTTGAAGAGTTGATTCTTCATTGGAATCTTCTTCATAATAATCCGAAGAATCATCTTCACTCTCATCGTTGCTGTTAGAAATATAATGCTGATAATCAATTTCGTATTCAAGAGCGTCTTCTGCCTCACTTACGAAGTGGGACGGCAAAACTATATTTAAAATTCCTGCAAATGCGAAAAAAAGTAAAATCATTGACGACCATACAATAATCAAAATATGGAATTTTATGTGTTTCACTTTTTATCCTCCGCAATGCTTATTCTGTAGCCAAAGCCCCATATCGTGCCTATGCTGACATTACTGCCTGCAAGGCTTAACTTTCTGCGTATTCTTCGCAAGGTTTCATCTGTTACACGGGTTTCAACTTCGGTATCGAATCCCCACACACCTTCAAGAATTTCTTCTCTCGAAAAAGCCTTTTTCGGTTCTTTTAACATATATGTAAGCATTTTAAGTTCTGTTTTGCTCAAAGAAACAGGCTTGCCTTTGCAATAAAGGCAGTTTTCCTGTGCCGAAAATCTAAGATTTCCGATTTTAATATCCGAAAGCTCCTGACCTGTCACCTTTTTGGTGTTCATATCCATTCTTCTTAAAAGGGATTTTACTCTCATTAAAAGGGTTGTAAGTCTGAACGGCTTTGTCAGGTAATCATCGCCCCCGAGGGTTATTCCCCTTACATAGTCATATTCGGAATCTTTTGCGGTCAGCATAATTATAGGAACATCAGTTATCGTTCTGAGCTGACGGCATATTGTCAAGCCGTCTGTTCCGGGCATCATTATATCAAGAATTACAAGTTCACACGGTTTTTTAAGGAATTCCTCCATAAGCTCGTCACCGGTTTCAAATGCGGTAACGCTGTAGCCGTCACTCTCAAGAAACTTTGTAATAAGGTCACGAATGTTCTTTTCATCATCCGCAATATAAATTGATGCACCCATAGTAAAAATGCCCTTTCTGAACAGAACCGCAAGTTTTAAGTATAATTTTCATCACAATCATATGTATTATACCAAATTTCAAAGTAAAAATCCACCGAGAAATGAATCTGAATTGTAATAAAAGTGTCACAAAATGTATTAAACAGAGTAATTGCAATGAAAATTTTTTTGAAGTTGACAAAATAAAAAAATTATAGTATAATCTCTGAAGTATATAATGGTTTAATTGGAAACGCACATTTCTCCTTAAGGAAATGATAACGAACAACACTTATATGTTTACTAAGTTATCATTTTTATAAAGGAGATTTTTTATGCCAAAAACTAAATTTCAGGAAGTTATTTTTACGATTATCATGGCGTTCTTTATGGTTTATGCATGATTTGCTACAACACAGCTCTTAATATCGGCGAAATGAAAAACGAAGTTTTTCTTTCCGCTTCAAAGAACTTTCTTTTATGGGGCCGATTGCATTTATTCTTGACTTTTTCATTATCGGTCACATTGCCAAAAAGCTTGCTTTTAAGATTGTAAACCCTGCAAAGGATAATCCTTTCTTCCTTGTACTCGCAATTTCTGCAATTTCGGTTATCTTTATGTGTCCTCTTATGAGCCTTGCTGCCACTCTTATTTTCAAAAATGCGGGTGTTGAGATTATTTCGGTATGGCTTGAAACTACCGCACTCAACTTCCCTATGGCACTTTGCTGGCAGTTGTTTTTTGCAGGCCCGATTGTCAGATTCATTTTCAGACATATTTTCAGAAGGTCACTTACAGCAGACAACACACATTGATTACACAATTACAAATAAAAATGCTCTGTACCGTTTGATTTGGTACAGAGCATTTTTGTTTTTGCATGATTTTAATCTTCAAAAAGCGAATTCATCAGATTTTTAATTTTTTCTTTTCTGGCTTTTGTTTCATCGCTGTTCAGAAAATAGCTGTTTTCCTGAAAGTTGATATCATCGCTTCTTTGATATTTTTCGGCAGGGCTTTAAGTTCAAGATTCACCATATCACCGTTTTCACACTCGAGAACAGCCTTGTCGCCTTCTATTCTGTCAACAATAAATTTTTTCAAGCTTATTCATCCCTTTTCATTGAAGTTTGTCCCGTTTTGATTGTCACACCTGAACCCTCGGTTGAAATGACAACCGTTCCGTTTTCATCGGTTCTGTATGTTTCAACTCCGAATTCATCAAGCAACTTTAATGTGCTTTTGTGCGGATGTCCGTAGCTGTTGTCCTTGCCGAGTGAAATAACCGCATATTTTGGATTTACCTTTTCAAGCAACGCTTTTGTTGTTGAGGTTCTGCTTCCGTGATGACCTACTTTAAGAACTTCTGCACTCATATCTGCCGTAACGGTTTCAAGCTCTTTCTTTTCGGCATCTCCGAGGAACAGAAAGCTGTCGTTTTTATAAGTTATTTTTAGAATTACAGAGCAATTGTTCAGATTATCCTCGTCAATTGTTACTGGAGCAAGAATATTTATGCTGAAATCGTTGTCATCAATAATATTCATACCCGCTTTGGCTGACTTGACTTTAAGTCCCTTGTCTGCAATAGCCGTGAGCAGATTCTCATAGGTCTTGGTTGTGGTTGTAACCTTAGGCATATAGATTTCGCCGATATTATTATGCTTTACAACATAAGCCATTGAACCGATATGGTCGGCATGAGGGTGAGTTGCAACGAGATAATCAATATTTGTGTATCCGAGATTATTGATATATTCGGTAATACTTTTGCCGTACATATTTTCGCCTGCATCAATCAGCATACACTTTTGATTCGGCAGTTCAATGAATATGCTGTCACCCTGTCCGACATCAAGGTAATGAACCGATAATGTTCCGATTTCTGAAACAGTTGTTTTGCTTTCCGAATCGGAACCGTTCACATTGATATTGATTGAACACGAACAAAGTGCAAGACAGATTACCGCAAACAATGCAGTAAGCTTTAATATTAATTTTGAATTAATTTTAATTTTTAACACCTCACAATTCTGAGTCTTATTGTACAATAAACAAGTCAATATTTCAAGAACAGAAAAAGGAGAGCCTTTGCGACTCTCCCCTTTCGATTATCATTATGCGGTTTTGCCTGTATAAAGCTGATAGTATCTGCCCTTTTGTTCAAGAAGCCGTTCGTGTGAACCACGCTCGATGATTCTGCCCTTTTCAAGAACCATAATACAGTCTGAATTTTTGATTGTAGAAAGTCTGTGGGCAATAACAAAGGTTGTTCTGCCGTGCATAAGCTTATCCATGCTGTCCTGAACCATCTTTTCGGTACGGGTATCAATTGAACTTGTAGCCTCATCAAGGATAAGTGCGGGCGGATCTGCAACAGCGGCTCTTGCAATCGCAAGCATCTGGCGCTGTCCCTGACTGAGATTGCGCCGTCACCTTTGAGCAGGGTGTTGTAGCCGTCAGGAAGTTTTCTGATAAAGCTGTCTGCGTTGGCAAGCTTTGCCGCTGCGATAACCTCTTCGTCTGTTGCGTCAAGTCTGCCGTAACGGATATTTTCCATTACGGTATCCGTGAACAGGTGCGTATCCTGTAAAACTATACCGAGTGAACGGCGAAGGTCGGCTTTTTTGATTTTGTTGATATTGATTCCGTCATAACGGATTTTACCGTCCTGAATATCATAGAATCGGTTAATAAGGTTTGTGATTGTTGTTTTGCCTGCACCTGTTGAACCGACAAACGCAATCTTCTGACCGGGTTCTGCGTACAAATCAATATTGTGAAGAACGATTTTATCATCTGTATAACCGAAGTCAACATCGTCCATAACAAGCGCACCCTTGAGTTCACGATACTCTGTTTCGCCTGTTATGCTGTGGGTATGCTTCCATGCCCACATACCTGTTTTTTCCTCAGTTTCAACAAGCCTGTCGCCCTCTTGCGTACATTAACAAGTGTTACATATCCGTCATCAACCTCAGGCTCTTCGTCAAGAAGTTTAAAGATACGGTCTGCACCTGCAAGCGCCATAACAATTGAGTTAAACTGCTGGCTGACCTGATTGATAGGCTGGGTAAAGCTCTTGTTGAATGTGAGGAAGCTTACGAGTTTACCGATTGTAAATCCGAGGAAGTTGTTGAGAGCAAAGATACAACCTACGATTGCACAAAGTACATAGCTGATGTTACCGATTTGTGCGTTAATCGGCATAAGGATATTTGCAAACTTGTTTGCGTTGTATGAACTGTTGAAAAGCCTGTCATTAAGCTCATTGAATTCTTCAATGCTCTTTTTTTCATGGTTAAATACTTTTACAACCTTCTGACCGTTCATCATTTCCTCAATGTAACCGTTAGTCGCACCGAGGTCTGCCTGCTGTTTTGCAAAAAACCTTCCGCTTCGTGACGCAAGCTGTTTTGTTACAAAAAGCATTACACCAACCATTACAAGTGTAAGAATTGTAAGAGGAATACTGAGTGTAAACATACTGACAAGAACGGCTATGATTGTAATTCCGCTGTTGAAAAGCTGAGGAATGCTCTGGCTGATCATCTGACGGAGGGTGTCAATATCGTTTGTGTAAACACTCATGATATCGCCGTGAGGGTGTGTGTCAAAGTATTTTATCGGAAGACTTTCCATATGTTCAAATATCTGACAACGCAAATCACGCATTGTACCTGTGTTACATAAACCATAATTTTGGCGTAGATAAACGCCGACGCCGCACCGATCGCATAGAAAATTGCAACTCTTAAAATTGCTCCGAGCATCGGTCCGAAGTCACGGCTTCCGCTCTGAATCATCGGAGTGATGTAATCGTCAATAAGATTCTGAATAAACAATGAACCCTGAACATTTGCAAGTACGCTGATGAGGATGCAGACGAAAACAATAATCATCTGAAATTTATATTTTTTGAAGATAATACCGAATAGTCTTTTAAGAACCTGACCTGAATTTTCAACCTTTTGTGCAGGTCCTCGGTTTCTTCTTCCCATTGGTCCCGGCATAATTACAGCTCTCCTTTCGCATCAAAATCACCGTTGCCGCTTGTCTGGGCAACATAAATTTCATTGTAAATCGGACTGTTTTTGATAAGTTCTTCGTGAGTACCACTGCGCTTATCTCACCGTCATCCATTACAATAATCTTGTCTGCGTGTGAAACGCTTGATACACGCTGTGAAATAATCAGCTTTGTAGTATCGGGGATATTCTCGCTGAATGCCTTGCGGATACTTGCGTCCGTTGCGGTATCAACTGCACTTGTCGAATCATCAAGAATAAGAATTTTCGGATTTTTCAGCAAAGCTCTTGCAATGCAAAGACGCTGTTTCTGACCGCCCGAAACATTAGTACCGCCCTGTTCGATTTTTGTGTTGTACTTATCGGGGAAGCTTTCGATAAACGCATCTGCACACGCAAGCTTGCAGGCATTGACGCATTCTTCCTCTGTAGCATTTTCGTTGCCCCATCTTAGGTTGTCAAGAATTGTACCGCTGAAAAGAACATTCGACTGGAGTACAACCGAAACCTTGTCACGCAGAGTTTCGATATCATAGTCACGAACATCTTTTCCACCGACCTTAACAGAACCTTCGGTTACATCATAAAGTCTTGCAATAAGGTTTACAAGGCTTGTTTTTGAAGAACCCGTACCGCCGATAATACCGATTGTTTCGCCTGATTTGATTTTTAGGTTGATATCGTTGAGAATCGGTTTTTCAGCTTTTGTGTTGTATGAGAATGAAACATTGTCAAACTCAATGCTTCCGTCCTTAACCTCGTAAACAGGGTTTTCGGGATTTGCAAGCGTTGATTTTTCATTAAGCACACCTGCAACACGCTTACCGCTTGCAAGGCTCATTGTGAGCATTACAAACACCATTGCCACCATAAGAAGATTCATAAGAATGTTCATACAATATGTGAGCATACTTGTAAGTTCACCTGTTGTAAGCTCACTGCTTACGATCATATTTGCGCCAAACCAACTTACAAGGATGATTGATGCGTATGAAGTAACCATCATAATCGGTGATACTGTTACCATTGCATTTTCAGCCTTAACAAAAAGTCTGTAAACATTGTCGGCTGCCTTGCGGAACTTTCCGACCTCATGTTTTTCACGAACAAAAGCCTTTACAACTCTGATTGAAGTTACATTTTCCTGAACACTTGCGTTGAGTTCATCGTACTTTTCAAAAACCTGACTGAAATACTTGTATGTTGTCTTCATAATAAAGGCAAGAACAACAGAAAGCAAAATTGTTGCAATGAGATAAATACAGGCAAGCCTTGCATTGATGATGAATGTCATTGCCATTGCACAGATGAGCGATACAGGCGCTCTGAAACACATTCTTAAAAGCATCTGATATGCATTCTGAAGATTTGTTACATCCGTTGTCATACGGGTAACAAGTCCTGCGGTTGAGTAACGGTCAATGTTGGCAAACGAGAATGACTGGATATTTGCAAACATTGAGCGTCTGAGGTTTCTTGCAAAGCCTGCCGAAGCTTTTGCACCGTAGATACCGCCCATCATACCTGCAAACAAGCCCGTGAGTGCAAGTGCGCCCATATAACCGCCCGTTATGAGTATGTGCTGCATATCGCCCTTGTTGATACCGTCATCAATCATTGATGACATAAGAAACGGAATAATTGTTTCAACAACTACTTCGAGTATCATAAAGAACGGTGTAAGAACAGACTCTTTGACGAAACCTTTGATATTTTTGCCAAAGTTTTTATCATACTTATCTCCTCCTGTTTTAATTGCATTTTCAAGTCCGCCGAGAATTTTATTTATAAGAAAAAGAAATTGTTCTTTTCTTCTTTTGTCAGCAGACTGTCAAGCAAAGTTTCGTTTTTGGTTATCATATTTTCGATTTTGTAATGAAGTTCAATACCTGTTTCGGTCAAGACAAGTTTTTTGAGTCTTGCGTCACTTTCAACGCTCTCCCTCGTTATGTAATTTTTCTTTTCCATAAGTTTAAGAATACTTGTAACGGTTGAACGGGCAATTGAAAATGCGTTTTCAATATCTTTTTGATAAACATCTTCATCACGATGATCATAGAGATATGCAATAATCCAGCCGTGCATAAGAGTCAGCTTATCCACACCCTTATCCTTGGCGGAATAGATTAACTTTCTCTGCAAAACCTGATTAAGCACCTTGATTTCGTGACCGATTGAATCATTAAAGCGTTTGTTGCATTTATAGCTTTTTACGCTTTTGTCATCACACATTATTTCACCTCCGAAATCACACTTATGAGATATTGTTCTATATAGAATAGTTCGATACAAAACAATTTGTATCAGTAATTATAGCACCTTCATTTTGAATGTCAAGAGAAATTACAAATAATTATTCAAAGTTTCACATTGCTGTCACAAATCAAAAGCGACAGCTAAAATTACAGCTGTCGCAGTTAAAATCATATTCACTTTGCACAAATTATGACAATTGTCACTTTTTTAGGATTTCTGTCGCATCACGGATATCGGGAGTTTTGTCACCGTTGATATCGCACACAAAAAGAGCATACTGATTTTCGTCATAATCGTCAAAGGTGAGGTCTTTGATAAGATACTTCTGAATAAGCTCAGCGTCCTTTTCATCTGTTTTTCCGTCAATGTTGAGGTCTTTCATATTTTTGGGAACGCAACCACCGTCAAGCACAAAATCAATACCGCTGTCGTTCATGAGTTCATCGGCTCTGTTTTTGTCAACATCAACAATGTAAAGTCCCAATGTGTCAAAGCATTGATAAACATACTTTGCATCCTTTAAAATCTCGGCTTTCTTTTCTTTTGCCCTGTCATTTGTTATGCCTGCACCTTGAAGGTGTGAGTCAAGCTTTGCAATCATCTCCATTGCGTAATCGTTATCCGTCATTGCACGATCGAGATCAACACCGTTTGTCATATAGAACCAACCGAGCGAACCCATAACATATAAATTTGTCACATCAAGTCCGCAGTAAACGGCAATTTTCCCGTCCTTGTACTGACCTTTTTTCATCGACATTTTGGAATAGCCCTTGATTATGCTGTAACCGAGCTTCATTCCGTCCTCGCTGATATAGTCAAGATCAAATGCCGCTGCACTTGTGCATGAAAGACACGCTCCGCCGATGAGCATTGCAAATACGAGCAATATTGAAATCACCTTTTTAGAAAATTTTCTTTTCATAAAAAACACCTCCATTGGTAGTATCACCGAACGGAAGTGTTTTATTTTGATTTATTTACTTTTATTTGACTTATTATTTTTTCT
>ENA-OQMZ01000509-OQMZ01000509.1-human-gut-metagenome-genome-assembly--contig:-NODE-509-length-16520-cov-3.277130_pt1 | contig 16520 bp, 20 predicted proteins | sample MGYA00242621_ERZ504862 | MGnify/ENA primary metagenome ERZ504862 (study PRJEB26092, sample SAMD00036393) | human gut metagenome | host: Homo sapiens | study: EMG produced TPA metagenomics assembly of... | reverse complement strand
TTGAGCCTGCTTGGTCGCGGGGGACGACGACGCATCGCGCCTACGAGGTGGCGGTCGAGGCCGTCGCCGCAGGGGAGGGCGAAGTCCCGGCCAAGCGCCCGCCGCTCCTTGCCGCCAAGATTGCACCGGCGGCGGGAGGCAGCTACGACTTGCGTCTGCCGGCCGATACGTATTGCTTTGTCGCTGGTGACGCAGCCTATCTGGTCGATACGCGCCGCGCACGCCGTAGCGACACGGCGTTTGCCCAGCATGCGGCACCGTTCCTATCGCACTTGTTGCCCTGCCGCACGCCGGTCCATATCGCCGCCGACCAGGTGGGCGAGTTCTGCCGCATGGCGCTGCCTATCTTGCGCGACTACACCGACCTGACCGCTCCCGCCGCGCTCGACGCCGTGGCGCCCGAGCCGAGCTTTGCCATGGCGATCGGCGTCGACGATGGTCTTGTGACCTGCAAGATTACGGTGACCTACGGCGATTGGTCGGCAGATCTCTTTAGTCTTGGTGCTCCGGGCAGTCCCTTCGAAGAACAACGCCCCGGCGTTCCGCCCCGCGATACGGTGGCGGAGTTTCGCGTTATGGACACGGCTGCCCTGTACTTCGATTTCTACGAGGGCGGCCTGGCATTTGAGGAGCGCGATGACGCCCGCCTGTTCCACTTGCTGACCGAGGGCCTGTCTGCCCTGTCCGAACTGGGCGAGATCATGCTCAGCGATCGCCTGCGCCAGATCTCGGTCCGTCCTGCGCCCAAGCTTTCGGTGCGTGCGACCGTCAAGAGCAACTTGCTCGACGTCGAGCTGGGTGCGAGCGGGCTTTCAGCGGCTGACCTTGCCATCTATCTCGATTCGTATAAGCGCCACCAGACGTTTGCGCGCCTTACGTCCGGTGACATCGTTCGCCTGGACGAGGGCGCTCGTGCCGCGTTTGGTCTTGCCGAGGACCTGGGCGTCGATGCCGTCGACCTGCTCGACGGCGTGTCGCTTCCCGCCTCGAGCACCCTTTTTGTCGACAGCATGCTCGCGCGCACGCCGGCGCTCGAGGCCGATCGCGACGCCGCGTTCCGCCGCACCGTCGAGCGTCTGGACACGCTCGGCAAGATGGACTTTACGGTGCCCGCCTCGCTCAAGGCTACGCTGCGTGGCTACCAGTCGACGGCTATCAGTGGCTCGGCTCGCTTGAGCACTTGGGCCTCGGCGGCATCTTGGCCGACGATATGGCTTGGGCAAAACGCTGCAGATGATCGCACATATCCTGGCGCGCGTGGAGGCGGGGGATACCAAGCCCACGCTCGTGGTATGCCCCGCGTCGCTCGTGTACAACTGGGCTGCCGAGTTGGAGCGCTTTGCCCCCTCGCTTGATGTGTGCGCCATCGTGGGCGCCAAAGCCCAGCGTCGCGTGCAAATTGCCGGCGCAGCCGAGCACAACGTGGTCGTGACGTCGTATGACCTCATGCGCCGCGACATCGACGAATACATCGAGCAGGACTTTACCCGCGTGGTGCTCGACGAGGCCCAGTACATTAAAAACCCGCTCACCCAGGTGGCGCGCGCCGCCAAGCGCCTGCCGGCCGGCGTGCGCTTTGCCTTGACGGGAACGCCCATCGAAAACCGCCTGTCCGAGCTCTGGAGTATCTTCGACTTTTTGATGCCGGGTCTTCTGGCACGCGCGACTCATTTGCCAAGCGCTTTGAGAGTCCCGTCGAGCATGCTGAGGGCGATAGTGCCGCTCGTCTGCAGGCGCTCGTATCGCCGTTTGTGCTGCGTCGCGTCAAGGAAGAGGTGGTGGCCGATCTGCCGAGAAGATCGAGGATACGGTGATGGCGCAGCTTACCGGCGAGCAGCGCAAGCTCTACCTGGCCAACCAGGACCGCATTGCCCAGCAAGTGCAGCACCGCGAGGCCGGGGAGTTTAAGAAAGACAAGCTCAAGGTACTTGCCGAGCTCACCAAGCTGCGTCAGATCTGCTGCGACCCGCATCTGCACTATGCGGACTACAAGGCGGGAAGCGCCAAGCTCGATACGTGCATGGAGCTCGTTCACGGCGCGCTTGACGGCGGTCACCGCATCTTGCTGTTCAGCCAGTTTACGGGCATGCTCGATATCATTGGCAAGCGCCTGGTCAAGGAGGATATCGCCTTTCTTAAGCTTACGGGCGCATCGTCTAAGGAGAGTCGCGCAAGATGGTTGCGCAGTTCCAAGCGGGCGAGGTGCCGGTGTTCTTGATTTCGCTCAAGGCGGGCGGCGTGGGCCTTAATTTGACGGCTGCGACGTGGTCATCCACTACGACCCGTGGTGGAACGTGGCGGCGCAGGACCAGGCGACCGACCGCGCCCACCGCATTGGCCAGCAGCACACCGTGACCGTGTACAAGCTCATCGCCAAGGACACGATCGAGGAACGCATCATGCAGATGCAGGAGTCCAAACGCGACCTGGTCAACAGCGTGCTCGGCGGCGACGGCATCTCCTCGGCGCTTTTTACCCGCGAAGATGTTCTGGCGCTGCTGGGCGGCGACGGGCGCTAACCCGCTCGGGTGGGGCCGCCAGGACGGATGGCACACGCTGCCCCATCGTCCCCGCCCGTTATGTGTTCATTTGCAATGTCGTGGATGGTTTGTCTGCCTTTGGGCATAAGAACCGTCAAGAACATTGGCACATCAGCAAAGGAGAACATCATGGCGAAATTCTTTAAGGACTCCGATGGCAAGCTTGTTGCTGCCCTTGGCGACGACGTTGCGACCCCTGCCGGCTGCACGGAGTTGACGGCGAACACCGAGGACGCGGCGCACGAGAAGCATGTGCCCGTTGTCGAGATCGAGCGCGACGGCCACGTCATTCGCGCGCGCGTGGGCTCGACGGAGCACCCCATGCTGCCCGAGCACTACATCGAGTGGATCGCGCTTGAGGCCGAGGGCCGCCTGGAGGTCCATTACCTTGAGCCCGGCATGAAGCCCACGACGTTTTTCGCTGGCGGCTCCAAGACTGGTACCGTCTATGCCTACTGCAACCTGCATGGGCTGTGGTCCGCGACGTTCTAGGAGCGCGCCCCCGCTCGGGGTATCATAGCTAGCATATGCACATGCGAGCGCCGGCTGCATTATGCGGCCGGCGCTTTTACTACGGCAACGACGATTTACGACGGAAAGGCTGGGCCATGAAGCTCGCACTTGCACAGATCGATATGCGCCTGGGTGACATCGAGGGCATTTGCGGCCGCATCGAGGACCAGGCTCGCCTGGCTCATGAGCGCGGCGCGCGCGTGCTGTGCGTTCCGGCCCCGCTCTTTATGGGCGCCATGCCGGGCAGCCTGGTGGGCGCTGCCGATTTTGAGCACGATATGCTGACGGGCTTGACGGGCGTTGCCGAGCGCATCCAAGAGCTCGACATGATCTGCATCGTGCCCTCTGCGGTTTCGTTTGAGGGCCAGCCTCTGCTCGACTACATGATGCTTAAGGATGGTCGCGTGGTGCCCGCGCGCGCAAGCATCGCCCTGCAGCGTGGCGAGAGCAACGACGCGCGTTGGGCACCGCCGGTGTTTGACGTGGACGGCGTGCGCATCGCGTGGTGTTTGACCTAGATCGCGAGCTCGAGATGCTGCCGACCGGCGTCGACCTCATCGCCTATTTCCAGTTCAACGCGTTTGACATGACCGATCGCGAGACAGCCGCCATTGCCGCCGTGCGCAGCGGTGTCTACCGCAAGATCGCGTCCAAGCGCAGCGTATGGTTTGCCTGCATGGCGCCGATTGGTGCCTATGACGAGTCGGTGTATACCGGCGGATCGTTTGTGCTCGACGATTGCGGCCGCGTGGTGGCCCAGGCGCCGTGCTTTGAGGAGAGCCTGCTGGTTCAGGAGATTCAGCGCGGCGTGATGCTCGATGCCTGGAGGACCACGAGCTGCCCGAGTTTCGTTCCGAGGAGTGGCTGTGGCAGGCGCTGGTGCTTGCCGTACGCGACAATGCCCGCGCTCGCGGCGCCTCGCGTGCCGTGGTGGCGCTCGAGGGCGATTTGCCGTCGTCCCTGTTGGCGGCGCTTGCCGTCGATGCCTTGGGTCCGCGTAATGTGATTGGCCTGGTGCTGGGGCGCAATCGCATCTTTACGCCGGCGCAGGAGGAGGCCGAAGCCGCCCGTTGTTCTGCTGTGCGCTCAATCGCCGAGCGCTTGCACATTCGCACCGTCGAGCGCGATGCGCCAGATGCGGCGCGCGTGTTCGACCGCGACGTGTCGGCGGGCGATGCCGAACGCCTGCGTTCGCGTGCGCTGGGCCTGATGCTCGAGGATACGGCGCTCGAGCTGGGCGCCATGGCGTTGAGCCCGCTTTCCAAGACCGAGTACGCGCTGGCGGCGCCCGCGCTGTCCGGCGGCTACCAGGGCGACTTTGCGCCCTTTGGGGATGTGTATCTGTCGACGCTCGAGTTTGTGGCACGCGTGCGCAACCGTGCTTCGGCCGTGGTGCCCCAAGAGCTCGTGACGCTCAACGCGGTAGAGGATTGCATGGATCGCGTGCTGGCGCAGGCACTCTCGATGCTCGCCGGCCCGGTTGATATGCTCGATCGCGCGGCGCAGCTGCTGGGCGGGCTTGAGCCGGGCGAGGTCGATGGTGCGCTCGAGTCGCACGTGGACCGCAGCCGTCCCTTTGACGACATCCCGATGGCCGCCGCCAAGCCCGAGGCCTGCTCGCTGCTGCTGATGCTTGTGCGCCAGGGTGAGGCTGCCCGTCGCATGCTACCGACGGCGCCGATCGTTTCGGCCCGTTCGTTTGTCGAGCGCGCCTGGCCGTACATGCTTGCGTGGTCCGATCTGGGGCTCAACGGTAAGGAGCGCATGACGGTTGATTCTCTGGCACGCGCCGAGGTGCGCCGCTTTGCCGACGACGATACGAGTGACCGTATGCGCGGCGAGATGATGGGCATATTGGGCGAGCTGTTGGGTATTTCGCCCGAGCAGATGGAAGAGCTGCGCTCCGAGGACGGTCAGCGTCGTCTGCATGAGGGCATGAAAAAGTTTGAGGGTGAGGTCCAGGACGCCATCGACAAGATGATGGGCGGCCAGGGCGGACCGCAGGGTGGGCCCCAGGGAGGTCCGATGCCGCATCCGCCGGTGGATCCCCGACAGTTCCCGTTCTTCTCGCAGAACTAACTATGGGATGGGATTCGCTCCCAACCCCGATACTTCAACTAAGCGTCTTGGCCCCGTTGTGTTATTCTAGAACAGACGTTCGTGAATAGTGCGCGGGGCCTTGCCTTGTGCTTGGCAAAAGACGAGGGGAGGTCGGCTTGGTTATCTTGGGTATCGACCCCGGTTTGGCCCATACGGGCTGGGGGATTATCGAGGAGCGACGTGGCGAGGTTCGCTGCCGTGCCTACGGTTGTATCGAGACCAGCGCGGGCAGCCCGCTCGCGGTGCGCCTGTCGCATATCGCCCACGACCTCAAGGGCGTCGTCGAACGCTACCGTCCCGATACCGCGGCTATCGAGAGCATCTACTTTGGCGCTAACGTCCGCTCGGCCATCCCCACGGCGCATGCCCGCGGTGCCGCGCTCGTGGCGCTTTCGGAATGCGCGCTCGAGATTGGCGAATACACGCCCATGCAGATTAAGCAGGCCGTGGTGGGCACGGGTGCCGCAGACAAGCGGCAGGTTGCCTACATGGTGCGCACGCTCACGCAGCTCGATCACGACCCTCACCCAGACCATGCCGCCGATGCCCTAGCTTGCGCCATCTGTCACGTTAACCTAAGCCGCACCCGGGCGCTTACCGGCGGCGAGTTCTATCAACAGAGAGGAACCGGATACTGATGATCTCCCAGCTCCATGGAACGCTTATCGAGGCCACGATGAGCTCGGCCGTCGTCGATGTGTCGGGCGTGGGCTTTGAGCTCGGTATTTCGGGCAGCACTGCCGCCACGCTGCCTACGCCCGGCGGTGAGGTTCGCCTCTATACCCGCATGCAGGTGCGCGAGGACGCCATGACGCTTTTTGGCTTTGCTTCCAAGGACGAGCGCACGATGTTCGATCGGCTCGTTTCTGTCTCGGGCGTCGGTCCACGCCTGGCGCTTGCCGTGCTTTCCACCTATACCGTGGGACAGCTGTATTCCCTGGTAATGGCCGAGGATGACAAGGGCATGGCCAAGGTGCCCGGTGTGGGCAAAAAGACCGCCCAACGCCTCATCTTGGAGCTCAAGAGTACCTTTGCCAAGGACAAGGGCTTTGTTCCGGTCGACGTAATTCCCGGTCAGGTTGCGATGCCGGTTCCCGCCGCCGCTCCCTCGGCGATCGATGACGCCCGCGCGGCGCTCCTTTCCATGGGCTTTAGCCCTCAGGAGACCGAGGTTGCTGAGCGGGTATGATGGGCAGGATATGCGTGTCGAGGATCTGCTCGGCGCGGCGCTTAAGCGACTCGGAATGGATGCGTGATGTGGGAAGCCGATGACTCTCAGGACCTGTGGGCGACGCCCGGCAACTCGCCGGCGGCATCCATGGCGCACGGTGAGCGCATGGTGGGCTCGGAGCTGACGCCCGAAGACCTCGATGTCGACCGTACCCTGCGTCCCCAGCGCCTGGACGACTACTGCGGTCAGGAGCATATCAAGCAGAGCCTTCGCGTGCTGATCGAGGCGGCGCAGAGCCGTGGCGAGACGCTCGACCACGTGATCTTCTCGGGTCCTCCGGGCCTGGGCAAGACCACGCTGGCTACCGTTATCGCCAACGAGCTGGGCGCTCAGATCAAGACGACGAGTGGCCCGGCCATTGCGCGTACCGGCGACCTCGCGGCTATCCTGACTAACTTGCAGCCGGGTGACGTACTGTTTATCGACGAGATCCACCGACTCAACCGTTCGGTCGAGGAAGTTCTGTATCCCGCGATGGAGGACTTTGCGCTCGATATCGTTATCGGTAAGGGTCCGGCGGCGCGCTCGATTCGCCTGGATATCCCTAAGTTCACGCTGGTGGCGGCAACGACTCGCTCGGGCATGCTGACCGGCCCGCTGCGCGACCGCTTTGGCATTTCGTATCGCCTGGATTACTACACGGTCGAGGAGCTTGCCCAGATCGTGACCCGCTCGGCGACCATCTTGGGCGTGACGATAGACCATCCGAGTGCGCTCGAGATCGGCTCGCGTTCGCGTGGCACGCCGCGCCTGGCCAACCGTCTGCTCAAACGCGTGCGCGACTATGCGCAGGTGCGCGGCAACGGTCCTATTGAGCTTGATATTTGCCGTCAGGCACTCGAGTTCTTCGAGATTGATGAGCTTGGTCTGGACTGGATGGATATTCGCATCTTGGAGACGCTCGCCAAGACGTTCTCCGGCCGTGCCGTGGGCCTGACGACCCTTGCCAGCGCGGTGGGCGAGGACCCGGGTACGCTCGAGGATGTCTATGAGCCCTATCTGCTGCAGTGCGGTTGATGATTCGCACGCCCCAGGGCCGTCAGGCAACGCTTCGCACCTTTGAGCACTTGGGGATTGAACCTACCATTTAGGGCGCTTTGTTTTGGCGGGCTGTTAAGCTATCGCTGAGCATTGGATAAACATATCGCCATTCATCGGTTACGGGTGTTTTACTATTGCGCGCCCGTGCTATGCTGAATTGGTCTTTTTCTCATTCGGTAACGAAAGGACCGCCCATGCCTACTGACATCGAAATCGCACGTTCTGTCACGCCGCTGCCTATTACCGAGGTGGCCAAGAACGCCGGCGTCGACGTTAAGCACCTGATTCCGTACGGCTTCGACAAGGCTAAGGTCGATTATTCACTGCTCAACGAGCCGACTGATCACCAGGCCAAGCTCGTCCTCGTGACCGCTATCAACCCACGCCTGCGGGCGAGGGCAAGACCACCACGACCATCGGTCTGGCCGACGGCCTGCGCCGTCGCGGCGTCAAGAGCGCCGTGGCCCTGCGCGAGCCTTCGCTTGGCCCCGTCTTTGGCGTTAAGGGCGGCGCTGCCGGCGGCGGCTGGGCTCAGGTCATCCCCATGGAGGATATCAACCTGCACTTTACCGGCGACTTCCATGCCATCGGTGCTGCCAACAACCTGCTGGCCGCCATGCTCGACAACCATATTCAGCAGGGCAACCAGCTTGGCATCGACGTTAAACGCATCACTTGGAAGCGCGTCGTCGATATGAACGACCGTCAGCTGCGCCACGTCATCGACGGTATTGGCGGTAAGGCCCAGGGCGTGCCGCGCGAGGACGGCTTCGATATCACCGTCGCCTCCGAGGTCATGGCAATCCTGTGCCTGTCTACGAGCATTAACGACCTCAAGGAGCGCCTGGGCGAGATCGTCGTCGGCTACAGCTTTGCCGGCGAGCCTGTCCGTGCCCGCGACCTTAAGGCCCAGGGTGCCATGGCCGCGTTGCTTAAGGACGCGCTCAAGCCCAACCTGGTGCAAACGCTCGAGGGCACGCCCGCGTTTGTCCACGGCGGCCCCTTCGCCAACATCGCCCACGGCTGCAACTCTATCATGCCACGCGTATGGCGATGCGCTTTGGCGATGTTGCCATTACCGAGGCCGGCTTCGGTGCCGATCTGGGTGCCGAGAAGTTCCTCGACATCAAGTGCCGTATGACGGGCGTTCGCCCCAGCGCCGTCGTGGTCGTCGCGACCGCTCGTGCGCTGAAGTACAACGGTGGCGTCGCCAAGGCCGACCTCAACGAGGAGAACCTCGAGGCACTCAAGGCCGGCATGCCCAACCTGCTGCGTCACGTCGACAACATCCAGAACGTTTATGGTCTGCCCTGCGTGGTCGCCATCAACCGCTTCCCGACGGACACCGAGGCCGAGCTTGCGCTCATCGAGTCCGAGTGTCAGAAGCTCGGCGTCAACGTAAGCTTTCCGAGGTCTGGGCCAAGGGCGGCGAGGGCGCGCTCGAGCTTGCCGATGAGGTCATGCGTCTGATTGAGCAGCCGAGCGAGCTCAAGTTTGCCTATGAGGACGGCGCCGATGTGGCCGACGCTCTTGAGGCCATTGCCATCAAGGTCTACCGCGCCGACGGCGTCGACTTTACGCCGGCCGCCAAGCGCCAGCTCGCCGAGCTGCGCGAGAACGGCTTTGGCAACCTGCCGGTGTGCGTGGCCAAGACGCAGTACAGCTTTAGCGACAACGCCAAGGCCCTGGGCGCTCCCGAGAACTTCCGCATCACGGTGCGCGAGCTCAAGGTTTCCGCCGGTGCCCACTTTGTGGTCGCATTGACTGGCAGTGTTCTGACCATGCCGGGCTTGCCCAAGGTCCCCGCGGCTGAGAACATCGACGTCGACAGCGACGGCAACATCACCGGCCTGTTCTAAGCCTGTTGCCCCTAGCTGCCTGCCCGCCCCGCCGTGCCCCCAAGGCCCGGCGGGGCTTTTTTATCCTTAGGCCCGCGCATGTCTTGTAGATACCGACGGGCTCTGCCCATCATAGGCTTTTGCGCGGTAGAATGCATGGATAACTTGATGCTCACGCGCGACGGAAAGGAATCGTTGCATGGATCAGGACAAGACAACCGTGATGGGCGGCTACGGTTCCGCGCAGGCTGGCGATAGCGCCGATGCGACCCGCGTTGTTCCCAACCTCGGTTATACCGACCCCGCCGCGACGCAGCCTTCTGCCGAGCCCACCCGGGTTATGGGCTATGGCGACACGGCGCAGGATTCTTACGCTACATCTTCGCAAGGCCCCTATGGCAACGCAGCTCCGGATCCGTTTGATTACGCGCCGCAGGATTCTTATGCTGCCTCGACGCCGAATCCCTATGACAACCTGCCGCAGAATCCCATTCCGCAGCCTCAGCAGACGACGTATATGCCTCGCACGGCGCAGCTCGCTACGAGTCGCGCGAGCCGTATCGCGAGTACCCCAAGTCGATTCCGCAATATGGCGAGGACGAGGAGAAGAAGCCGTCGCGTTCGTCGAGCGTGATCAAGAAGATCCTCATCGTACTGGCGATCTTCTTTGCGCTGTCGGTTGTGTTTGCCATTGTGTCGGGCATGCTCAACAAGCGAGGGAGTTCAACGGCCGATACCGCTGCCGAGCAAACCGAGTCCGCCTCGTCTAGCACCGTCGATCTGAGCGATATCCCGGGGCAGTACTGGTCCAACGCCAAGAAGCTCCTTAAGTCGCGCGGCGCCGATCTTTCGAATGCCGTGGTCCTGACTGATGATGCTCAACGCCCGTCGTCGATGCCAACTGGATCGTTACTTCTGCTTACTATAACGACAGCGGCAACCTCGAAATTCAGCTCACGCACAAGAACAGCTCGGGCAACTCGTCCGACGGCCAAAGCGGTACCGACGGCTCGAGCTCCAATACGCTGGAGGACTTGAGCAACAAGGCACAGGAGCTTGGGGATAAGCCCAAGAGCTGGGTGATACGGCCCAGAACCTGGGCGACACCGCTCAGAACTTGGGCGACATGGCGACGGATGCTGGAACGCCCTACAAAACGGCATCTCGGGCGCGCAGGGAAACTAGCTGTTAAGCGGGCTACAGCTGCTCGGCCGGACGCTCGGGCGAGCTGAAGCCCGAATCAAATGTGACGACGCACGAGACGTTGGGCCGGCGCTCGTGCACGATGCGCGTGACGAGCTCCAGCAGCTCCTCGTCGGATATATTAAAGCCGTCGGGACGCACCAGGTCAAACGAAACGAACCCGTCGTGCTCGTGCAGGTCGTGGATGGAGAGTGCGGGGTCGATCTGCATGATGCCGCGCTTGACCCAGCCGCGCAGGTCGTCGCCGGTGGTGGCGATGGGGTCGCAGTGCAGCGTGATACCAATGCCCATCTGGCGCTTGATGTCGTGCTCGATGGTGTCCAGAATCTCGTGGTGCTCAAACGCGTCGCCCTCGCCGGGCATCTCCACGTGGGCGCTGGCAAACTGACGACCGGGGCCATAGTCATGCACCATCAGGTCGTGTGTGCCCAAGACCTGCGGATAGGACATGATCTTGTCGCGGATTGCCTGGACGAGCTTGGGTCGGGCGCTTGCCCCAGCAACGGCTGATGGCGTCGCGCACCAGGCCCATGCCGCTGATGCAAATGAAGATGCCCACGCCCAGGCCCGCCCAGCCGTCGAGGTCAAAGCCGGTCGTCTGCGAAACAAGCGCCGCCACCAAGACCGAGCCCGAGGTAATGACGTCGTTTTTGGAGTCCTGCGCTGTGGCGATGAGCGTCTCCGAGTCGATGCGATCGCCCAGCGTGCGGTTGAACGCTGCCATCCAGAATTTGACGAGCATGGACAAGACGAGGGCGGCTAAGGAGAGCGCCGAATATGCAGTGGGGGAAGGTTTGATGATTTTGGTGACCGACTCGAGGATCAGATTGATGCCGACGGCGCAAACCAGGACGCGACGAACAGGCCGGCTAGGTACTCGTAGCGGCCGTGACCATAGGGGTGGCCTTCGTCTGCCGGGCGGCTGGCAAGGCGGAAACCGAGCAGGCTCACAATGTTGCTCGAGGCATCGGAGAGGTTGTTGAAAGCGTCGGCGATGAGCGAGACAGAGCCGGCGAGCAGGCCCGCGATGCCCTTGGCTAGGCACAGGGTGATGTTGAGGCCAATGCAGATGAGGCTTGCGGCAAAGCCCGCGTTGGTGCGGCAGGAGGTATCGACCGGCTCGCCCTCGCCGCCGGGAACAAGCGTATGTACCAGCCGATTTACAAATAGCATAGCGGTCGTCCTCACAATCATGTTTAAGGGGATAGTGTAGCTCGCGCGGGGGCGTCGTGCACCGATGCTCAGAAAATGCAGTAATAGTCTGCCTGTGCTAACGAGCGAGCCTTCTCGTCTGCCTGAGTGGTCCATTTTGGGCCACATGGGTATGGGCATGTGCCTGTTTGCTCGACATACTTAATGTCGACAGCCCCTGTGCAAAGGAGGACGTTTCCATGGACGAGATGTTTGCCATTAAATGTCAAAACTGCGGCGGCCCTATGTACTCGCACCAGGCTAAGCGCAGCTTTGAGTGCGCCTATTGCGGCACGGTGGTTCCGTGGCAGGCTGATGCGGGGGAGCCCAAGAGCGCCCTGGCATTCGCCATACGCCGTTGACGGTGGTGGATGGACTGCTCAAGCTCACGCATGTGTCGCAACTCGAGCGCCCGGAGGACCCGGACTGGTATTTCTTCAATTCGCACTGGCGCAATCAGTCGGTCCTGGAACATCTGCTGTGGGAGGATCGCGGCACGGCGCAGGAGTTCCAAGAGGCCACGCATGTGAGCATTCCTTGCCCCTTCTGTGGTGCGTCCTTTGAGGGCGAGTCGACCCAGCGCGTGTTTGAGTGCCCGTCCTGCGGCAACAAGATCGGCATTGCCGACCTGCTCAAGCCGGGGACGTTTAGCAAGCGCCTGACCATGGGCGTAGGTGCGGAGTATGTGCCTGAGCAGGGTATTCCTTGCGAAATCTCGCCGCAGCAGGCACGTGCCAACGCGCTGCAGCTGGTGCGTCAGTATCCGGATGCCTTTGCCGGGCACGATGTAGAAGATGCGATCCAAAACGACATGATGCTCTTCTACTTCCCCATGGCGCTGGCGGACCTGCGCATGATGGCGAGCTTCCCGGGCAAGGGCCTGAGCAAGGAGACCCTGGTGTACTACGAGGTGCTCGACTGGGCATATCCCAGGGCAAACTACCTGGACGTTCGCCTCATGGGCATTTTGGAGCCATGGGACTTTGCCAAGGTCGGCCCGTTCGATCCCGCCATGCAGGAAGGCGACTTCCGCGTTGTCTCTGTCGGTGCGTCTACCAAGGACCAGGTGGTCATTGATAAGTTGGCACTCGACGTTGCGGCAACGATGCCGAGGCGGTACTGGGGCTCAATAAAAAGAGTATCCGCACGTGGGCATGCAAGGCCCGCAAGCACAAGGACGGCCTAGTTATGGTGCCGGTGTACTTTGTCGACCGTCCGGCAACGGACGGCCGCGACGGCGAGCAGGTGCGCATTGCCGTAAACGGCCAGACGGGCCGCGCGGCCGCGGTGGTGTTTAGCGACAAGCGCGAGACGCATATCGTGGCGCCGCTCAACCCGAGCCTGCATCTGTCCGGCGAAAGTACCGTGCATGCCACGCCCATCGAGGTCAAATACGTTAAGTCGCCGTTTCTGTACCAGATCGTGCGCCGTGGAGGCGGCGAGCAACCGCGTCAGGTGGCAGCGGTTGCCGAGGGTTCCTACCGAGAAGAAAAGCCCAAACGTCGCGGCCTGCTGGGTGCGCTATTTGGTAAGTAGGGGAGTGGTGTCAGTTGGCGCTGCGATCCGATAGCTAGAGGAACGGGGCAGCTCGCAGGAGTGCGGACTGTCGTCTGATTGTTTGAGGGTGCCAGATGTAAATAATCGGTGGAGCGGCTGCAAAAGAGCCGTCTCGCTGGGTAAAATCAGGATGTGCCGCGGAACCCGCTCCTCAGCTAGTCACACTTCGGAAGCGCGGGCAACGCAGGTATTATCGTCTAAAGGGCCGGCTGCAACCGGCCCTTTTTATGACTCCCTTCGCTATCCGTTACTGCTTATATTCCCGCCAGATCGAGTAGAGGTTCCGGGCAATGCCGGTCACATACATCGAGAGGCGCAGGATTTCAAGAAACAAGTTCATAGGCTTCACCCCAATCGGAGATCGGAGCGTTGCCCGCAGGCGGATTCCGCGGCAGTCAAGATTTTACCTCACAGGCCGCGGTGGGAGACATCCTGCCCATTCCATGGTTTGGAACAGTGTCGATCTAACGGGCAATCAAACCCCTAGCACTCTTTGAATTGAGCAAGCATCTGCCCGAAGAAGCTGAGCCCGGATGGCTCATAAATGAGTGAGCCGCCATCTTCGGTTCGGTAGACCCCGCAGGGGAGGTAACGCCCGTCGGGGAGAACATAGAGGTTGGCTTCTTCCTTCAGTCCTGCTGGAAATAGCGGAATCCCGTTTTCGTCCACTTGGAACTCGTCTATATTTGCGATCTTTCTTTCCGTGGTGCCTCCTGGTCAGTTTCTATCGTAAGTGCGCCCTAAAACAAACACTGCTCTATCAGCTCTTTACCGCGCAAGGCGTCGGTCCACTCCTGCGGAATTGCGTCGATGCCGTATACCGTGCCGGCGAGGGCGCCGGCAACGGCTGCGGTGGTATCGGTGTCGTCGCCTAGGTTGACGGCGGCAAGCACGCAATCTTCGTAGCTGTTAGTGTTGACGAAGCACCAGGTGGCTGCCTTAAGCGTGTCGCGCACGAAGCCACCTGACTTGATCTCCTGCTCAGGCATGCCTTTCAGATGGAGTGCCCACGAGGGGAGCGCGTCGTTCATCACATTCCTCATCAGCTCAACAAATATGATGCATGCATCGGTTGATGTTCTGTGGGCGTGCGTGATTGCCGAGACCTCGCGGATCTCGTTGTCCGTCGCATCGGTGAACGCTAGGGGAGCGATGCGCATGAGCGATCCGTTGCCGTTGTCGCGCTCGCCGGAGCCTCCTTTGCCGGTGTGCAAAGCGCGGGCGGTCGTGCCGCCGTAATCGAAAACGCCGTCGATCGTATACTCGCCACGGGCAATCCAACTTACGAACTTGTCGCGCATGTCCGCGGTGTCGATGTGCCCAAGCTCCCTAATCGAGTCGCAGGTAGCAAGCGTCATGGACGTGTCATCGCTCCAGGTGCCGGCGGGCTGCCCATGCGTGCCGTAGCCGATCATGTCGGTGCATTCGAACGTGCCGCGGGGCCTGAACTCGTAGGGAACGCCCAGTGCGTCGCCGACGGCGAGCCCATAGATGCAGTCGCGCAGTGTTGTTTTCGGTCTGTCTGTCATGGAAAGCTCCTCTTATCCCAGGTGATGTGGAGCGCCATCGGTGGTGTCGGTCGCAACGTATTGCTATCCTTGTGCTTCGCCATTAGTCGCTTCGTTGATGGCGCGGTACTCGGCACTCAGCTCGCGCGCCAGCTCTTCCTTACTTGGAAGATACGGCAGGTATTTGGCGGCAAACACTTGGTCGTTGTCTTCGGGCAGCGTGTACTCGACAATCGAATCGCTTTTGTCCGCGCAGAGCACGATGCCTATGGGCGGATTGTCGCCTTCGTTCATGAGCTCGCGCGTGTAGTAGTTCACATACATTTGCATCTGGCCCAAGTCCTGGTGCGTAAGATCGTCCGTCTTAAGGTCGATAAGCACGAAGCAGCGCATCAGATAGTTGTAAAACACAAGGTCAATATAGAAATGGCGCCCATCAAAGGTGATGCGCTTTTGGCGCGCCTCGAAAGCGAAGCCACGGCCAAGCTCCAGTAGGAACTTCTGAAGATGTGTGATGAGCGCCTGCTCTAGATCGCTCTCGCGAAACGCAGTATCGTCCGAGAAACCTAAAAACTCCAGTACATATGGGTCGCGGATGATATCCTCGGGGCGACGAGCCGGGGCGCTCTTCTGGATTTCTTGGGCGGCGGCCTCCTTGTCCTTGCTGGCAAGCAGGCGCTCGCGGAACATGGTGTTGATCTGGCGCTCGAGCTGACGCGTGCTCCAGCGAGAGTCAGCGCATTCGTTCATGTACCAGGCGCGAGCTTCGGGGTCGGGAATGCGCATCAGCCTGCGGTAATGAGTCCAGCTCAATTCGCTACGCAGTGCGTCGCGAATTGGAAACGCAAGAAAGAACTGACGCATATTGCGAAGGTTTGCGATGCCAAAGCCTCTTCCGAAATCCGCTGTAAGCCTTCTGGAGAGGCCCGCAATCAATGCCTCTCCATATGCTGCGCGCTCCTCTCCACCCTGTTCATCAACAATACTCTTGCCGATTTCCCAATATGCCTCAACCATCGCAAAGTTAACGGCGGTATAGGCCTTGTCGCGAGCGGCGTTGAGAATCGAGGAAACCTGCTTGTAAAAACCTTCGGGCACGATTGCCGATTCTCCACGGTTTACCAGTTCGCCCATCACTGTCGCCCCACTTTCCTCTTGTGGAATGCATCTTTATCGCATTTAGTTTAAAGCCTCGCGCGGACACGAATTGCTGTGCTGTCTGACATCTTCGCATGGGGCCTTGAGGTGGTTAAAATGTGGCCATAGAGACAGTTTTAACGAACCCCATGGGGGTGACGCGCATGGACAACAACACCTTGCTGTTCCAGGACAAAGGTTCGGGCGGGTTTAAAGACGTCAGGATCTACCCCAACCGCATCGAGGTGCTCAAGAAGGGCACTTTCGGCGGCAAGCATATCGAGATTGTCTACCTTAAGGACATCACGGGCGTTAACAGGATCAAGGGCCGCAATGTTTTTCTGCGCAACAGGTTGTTGACTGCCTGTGTCTTTTGCCTGAGCAGCCGCTCCCGGGCTCAGGAATTCGTCAACGTGCTCAATATGGTGATGTGACCGGGCGCTTTCGAACACAAAAAGCCGGGATCAAGGAGTCACACCTTGCATCCCGGCTGAGCTAAAACGGCGCTGCTGCATGCCGTTGGAGCTTTAGCGCTTGATCTCGATATCTCGAGCTTAACGTCCATGGCCTCGGTCTTGGCTTTGGCGATGTCGTCGGCAAATTCCAGAGACTCCATCATGGTCTCGACGGCGTTCCTTGTGTTCCTCGACGTTGTCGATGC